>Ga0114983_1000013_pt1 | contig 67182 bp, 99 predicted proteins | sample Shrwel_input2_RT_FD_87182 | JGI IMG/M metagenome (GOLD analysis project Ga0114983, IMG submission 87182) | Subsurface microbial communities from deep shales in Ohio, USA - Utica-3 well 1 S input2 RT | ecosystem: Environmental > Aquatic > Deep subsurface > Shale gas/oil reservoir > Produced... | reverse complement strand
TCTGTATGTCATTCCATTCCATACAGATATGAAATATCATTATCATGATATTTCTATTACTTAAATATATCTCTATCTATAACTAAAACTCTTACTTTTTCTTTATATAGAAATAATAAGAAATAGGTTAGACTTTTTAGGTCAGAGTTTTATTGATAATAATTCTCATATCTGGACATATAGACAAATCTGTTATTCGTGTTATGTTATTGATATAACAAAATGGAGAAAAAGAATATGACAGTAGAACGTAAAGATTTACAACCACTTATCGAACGCGTATATGATATGAATGCTGCATCACAGGTTTATTTCATTAATGAGATTTTTGGTAATACATTTGGGGATAACAGAACTAATAAGGTGATTACCCAAACTGAAAATATGTACGATGAGGCAGAAGAGTTCGTAAAAGATGGTTTAGAAAAGAATGATCGAAAAGAAATAATTGACGCGATTGGTGATCTTCTGACGTTTGGATATGGTATTGGCTACCTACTTGGATTAGATAGTAAGGTAGTTTATAACTATGACTATTATGAGAATCGTCCAGACATTACTAATGAACGAATGATCAAACTTGTTGAATATCAAACTGATGAGCTTATCGATGCCTTGAATCTAAAAGATAGTAAAGATTATCTGAAAGAATATGAGAAGCTTATGGGCCTTGTAAAGACATTGTGTTCATTAAATGGTGTTGATGAAGATCGTTTGATGACACGTATTACTGTAAGCAATTTGACTAAAATCTGCTCTACGTTCGAAGAATGTCAGGCAACCATAGATAAATATACCGATAATGGTGTAGAAGTTTATTCTAAATACTTTAAAGTGCAAGGTAACTGGATTCATGTTGTATATTCCTCAAAAGAACAGGTAGTGAACGGTAAAATGTATCGCGCTCATAAGTTTCTGAAATGTATATATTTTGAAGAGCCAGTGCTTGATGACCTTGTATAAATATACGTAAACGAAGGTGGCTATTGATGATTTTATTTGAATACGATTATGATATGTGTGATATTCCTCTTAATGAGAGTATCCAACAGTTAAACGAAGAAGATTTGGAGCGCTTATTCGTGAGTAGTTCTAATGTTCATAGCTTCTGGTTTAAGGATAGTGGGAACGGTATTGGTACATTAACTATAGAATTTAACAATGGTGCTGAATATGAATATTATCAAGTACCTTATACTGTAGTAAAATACTTCACGGTAGCACCATCATTTGGGCGGTTCGTGTGGAAAAATATCCGTGGATACTATAGTTATCGCAGAGTTGATGTAAAAGGTTATCCATTAATTAAGCCTAGAGTTAAAACTGATCCTAATACTGGTAAGATAGTCCGATGGAAGAAGAAAAGAAAGAAATAGAGGGGGTATGAACTATGATTGTTAAAAATCTAAAAGGTAGTAATGTAAAATTTAAATAATATAGTGGACTTAGTATATAAAAGGGGGATGAGTGTATCCCCCTTTTTTCTTATCTATAAATATTATTAAAGATAAAAAGGATATTATAATGACTAAAAAGATTTTTGAAGGCGTTAAATTTGGAGAGAAAGAAAAAGCTCTAATACTTAAGAATGCCAAAGATTTTAATGTTGGTATAGAATATGAAATGCATTATAAAGAAAATCTTAAGATCGGAGATTTCTTAGATAATGACATGGATGATTTTTTATCCATGATAAATGCATATGACCTGACGGTAGAGGTTGAACGAATATTTGAAGATGTTCTAGTAGGTAGTAAAATACAACAGATGGTTAAAGATGGAATGATCCTAATCAAGCTGTTTGATCATATTAATGACTTTGACCGACTTGTGAAGAAAAATGTAAAGTCTGACGAACAGGAAGATGATGAACACGAGTTTGGTACTCAAATGAATATGGTTGATGATGAGAAAACCATACGACAGTTTTATGATGCCTTCATGAAGATCTTAAACAACGGTGACATTGATAAGACAAATGTTAAGCGTATCTCTTCTTGGAATCGAAGTTATATAGAAGATATAATGCGTTTTATCGACCTGTATTATGAGGGTGAAATGTTTAATGACGAGAATTTCGCACAATACAGTGATTATTTAGTAATTATTAGTAAGATAATCGATGGTGATGAGAAGCACTTAAATGGATTGATAGATTCGATGGCTAATACGGAATTACTAGATATACCGAGTAAAGAAGATATACCTTATGAGTTTGCAGAGTTTGATGAACAAAGCATAAGTTTTGATCAGTATACAACTTATCGTGAGGATCATGCTACTATACCTACTATTGATAATGAAATTTTCAGAGAATTTTCAGAGCAATTTGAATCTATTTCGTCTGAAATCCCGATGCATTCAGAAGGTTCCTTACCTGATGAAGATGATTTAAAAGAACACGGTGTTGATATATCTAAAATCACGGGTATTAAAAGGGACAATGCTGAACAGGCTGAAGTTATAACCACCAAGATGAACGTAATTGAGGCATTTAAGAACATAGACCAGATGTTCAATTTTATGATCAGTAATTCGGAAACAAGTAATTATTCAGGAATGCATATATCAATATCAACTAATAAATACAATCTTGACGACTTCAACCTGATGAAATTCGTGGCTCTTTTAGATCTAGATCATGTATTAGATATGTTCCCTGAGAGACAATATGTTGAAAATCTAGAACAAATAATTGATTATGAAGCAAAGGATATGTTGCCTGATGTTATCGAGGATATATACAATAGTAATAATAAAGTATTGTCAGCATCAGAAATTGTTAAAACACTTACACACAGAATTGAAGTGATGATTTCTTACCACAAGGAACAATCTATAAAATTTGGTGATTATAAAGTATTAGATGGGCGTATAGAACTACGGTTCTTTGGTGGGGAAGATTACCATTTATACGAGGATGAGATCAAACATCACTTATTAAGGGCGCTATATCTTTTGAACTTCGCTTATACAGACACATATAATAATGTTTTTTATAAGAAGATGGTTAAGATAATTAATAAAAATGCTAAGGAAAAATATAATACTTCATTAAGTAACATTGTATCGGTAATAAATCGAGCCAACAAGATATTTCCTAAAGATATAGCAAAAATGTATGACTGGTTTAAAAAGACCATAGGTCAAGAACAGATAGATGACATTAAACAGTTCGATAGATATATGTCAAAAGCGTTTGGTGAAGACTGGATGCTAGATTTGGATTTTTTAAGGGGTTTGGAATGAGTAAAGAGTTATTTGAGGGGATTAAGTTTGGTAATAAAGAAAAACAGTTTATTTTAGATCATGCTGATGAATATTTTGTTGGTATCGAATATGAGTTTAATTATGAAGGCGAAGAGGTTAACTTCGATGATGTCATTGATATATCACAGGCTGATGATGAAATACTTCATGATTTAGACAAACTCTATGATAACCACGATATGTTTCTAGAACCTGAATATTCCGAATATATTGCTGATTATGTTGAAAGTGTCCATGACATGGATAGTTCAGTACCGTCAAAGGTAATGGACTTTCTTACATTAACAACACGATTAGTTAAAAAAATAAGAGAGTTTCAATCTTCTGATACTGAGACGCAAGATTTATTCCCCGATGATAAGAAAGCATCTTATGTTATTCTTTATAGGGATGTTTTGAAAGACTCAGTAAATGATGAAGGGGAAGTAGAGCTTTACAGCATAAAAGATATTGTATACAACCATGAAATTAATCTTAGAGAGATGTATGATATATGTACTGTATTAGATGTATATTTTGATGGTGATCTTTTCGGAGCCAATAGTGAGATGATGAAAGATTTCTATAACTTTTATCAGTCCAATACCTTATTTGATGAACGATTTTTCAACATTACGGAAATAACTAATGATGAATATTTAGATTCCATTGATAAAGATGAAATTGTGGATGTATCAGATGCAATTGAGATGTTGTCTAATTCTTCATTGATCACAACTGAACTTGATATAGAACATCTTTCTTATACCGTAGAGCCAGATGGTTTCAGTTATGGTGATTTTACGCTTCCTGATTATATATCGTATGTGGAGAATTATCATGATGTTTTGGGTATAACTAGGCATCTCGTGGACACTGCGAGAGAAAATTTAGAAGATATTATACAGAACTATGAAGTGAACGAAGATGAAATTAGAGATCAGATTCCTCATATCGATAAGATTGTTGATGAACACGACGAAATGATAGAAGTGATTACAGAGAAAATGGATGTTGATGAGGCATTGCTTAATATCGAGACCATGTTTAAGTATTTGCAGAATCACCGAGTTGAAAGCTATGCTGGTATGCATATATCTATATCGTCACGTATTCATGATCATGATGACTTTAACATAGCGAAGTTTATTACTATTATGGACATAGATTATATAAGTGAATTTTTTCCTGAGAGAAGTCATGTACTGGATTTGCAAGAAATTGTAATATATGAAATAGAAAAGGTAATCGATAAGTACATTCTAACTAGTGTTTTAGAAAATGATAGCTTAGTGGATGTCGTTAAGAACTTAGAACAGTATATCTCGAATACGAATAATAAAGAAAAATTTCAAACTATTAACTTCAAAGATTATGATATACTTGGTGGGCGTATTGAACTGCGATTCTTTGGTGGTGAGAATTACCATGAGCGATATGGTGAAATAGGTACGCATCTATTCAGGGCATTATATTTACTAAACTTTGCATATACTGATGAGTACAACAAAGAGTACTACAAGAAGTTGTCCAAGATGGCCAATAGCGTAGTGAAAGAAAAGTATGGTTTTACTATGTCATATCTATATAGTTCACTTAAGGCAATTTCTAAAAGAATTGATTTGAGCGAATTCTTTGAAGAGTTTGATGAAGGCAATCCTAATCAAGATTCTATGGAGTTGTTTGAGCGGTATTTCAAGAAAAAATACATAGATGTTATCCAAAGCCTTCATAGAGTATTAAAAAGCTGGTAGACATGGTTAGAAAATATGGCATACTATACACAGGAGGTATAGTATGCTTTTTATTGAATTAGTTGGAATAATCGCTACCTTTTTTGTGGTTCTTAGTTTTTGTTTTAGGAATATACGGACGGTGCGAATGATAAACATGATAGGCTCTTTTGTATTCGTTTTATACGGAATATTGCTTACGTTGAATGCCGGTAGTGTCATGGGATTTATTTCTATTCTAGTAGTTAATATCATTCTTTTTGGGATCAACGGTTATCACTTAGTTAACAAAACACATAAAGCTGATTGATAATAACTATTAGATTATTGCTTATAATTATGTTTCACTATAATAAATACTAAAGTGGGAGATGATTATGGTTATGGTTATTAAGTATGAAAGTGTGTTAAAAACGTTAACATTTTGTGTAATACATTTTATGGTTGGTTTTAGTATCGCGTACTTATTTACGGGATCATTAGCATTGGCAGGTGGTATTGCATTAGTAGAGCCTATGGCTAATACAGTGGTGTTTTATTTCCATGAAAAAAATATGGAAACGTATATGTTCTTGAAAAGAACGTGATGGTCAGTCTTTGGAAAAAGTTTCTTTAAAATGACTAAGACACTTTCTACAACCGCTACAGATGTTGTAGTCAGACGCTAAATCTTTTAATGTTTTTCCTTCCTGTTTGTATTGTTCTACTGTCTTATCATTTACATTTTGACAAATGCATACAATCATGCTAATTACCTTTATGGAGTTTAATATGGTATTTATTTTTATGATAATTATTTTAATGATGATTGTCAAGTTTATCTATCACACAAACAATATTAAGTCGTTGAATAGAGATAATCGTAAGGGCAAGTTCCACCATAGTGTTGTTACTGGGAAGTATAGAAAAACCCTTTCTAAGAAATAGTGAATAGATACTTGACAGATAACTGTTTGGTTGTAATATCGACTTAAGAAATGAGGTTATGGTTATGGCTAAAGTACGAGAAGACAGTGATGGTAAGTATATCATTTCTGAAGGTAAGGTTATCCGACCTATCGATGAATCAGAATACGAGACCGATTCTGATGTAGTAGTATCGCCATGTAAGGACACACCAATATATGGTGTGGGTAAAAATGGCACGTGTAAACGTGGTGAGTATTGTGAGGCTTGGTATGATACCGGACTTAACAGTGATATGCATAAAACGCTTATTGAAAGTGAAAACCCTGATGAATCATTGACTGAAGTTACTGATATACAGAAGCAGTTGCTCCAAGATTATCCAATCACAAAGAATCAAGATGGAAATATTTCATTCGCTGAAATACGCAAGGAACATAAAGAGTTGTTACAACGTGGTGACGGTGTGGTTTTTAATGCTTTGAAAGAATCACTATCTGATAGCGCGAATAATGAAATTGGCTCAATTCCACCCCTTGATATATTTAATGAACAGGATGACAAAAGGAATGATCATGATTAAACCCGAATGTGAAGAGAATGTACCTGACTTTCTTAAGGATGCTATATCCGAGTTAATATTCAAAGGTGAGAACATTGTATATGATTTCGAAAAACATTATTCCCCTACAAGAGCGCTTAAAAAGGCTCATATCATAAGCGATAAAAAACCAGATGGGACAGTGGAGATGAAAAGATTCATTGTCAGCTATGTGACTAATGCTGGAATTGTGGAAATATTTAATATTACTGAAGATAAAATGAATTGGTGAATAAATGAAAAATGTAAATGAAGCATTACAGGCTCTAGGCTCAACGACAAAACGTAAAGAAAAAGAAGCAATATTGGAAGAAATAAAAGCGTCAGATCTAAATGATATTTTCAAACGGGTTGCGTTTTTAGCATTAGATCCAAGACATGTTTTTAATATTGTTGAATATGACAAGAAAGAGCTTATGGAACAGGAAGATGATAGAACGATCATTGGTTTAAACGAAGCTCTGGATATTTTAGAAGAAAAGCTTTTGAATGAAGGTATTCGTGGTAATGCAGCAAAAGACCTTTTATTTGATATTTCTGGAAAACTTCTCCCTGAAGACCAAAATGTGTTGCAGTGTGTGATTGATCGTACACTGCGTTGTGGAGTAAGCGATAAAACTATTAATAAAATCTGGGACGATCTTATATACGTACATCCATATAGGCGTTGTTCATCATTTACTGAGAAAAACCTGAAGAAGATTAAGTTACCTGCTATTTCTCAACTTAAAGAAGATGGAATGTATGTTGATATTGTTGTGAATGATGGTGTCGTAGAATACAGATCTCGTAGTGGTGGATATTTTGCTTGGCATAATCACGAAAATGAGAATTTATTAAAACATAATGCCGATGGCCATGTTCTTATGGGTGAAGCCCTAGTTAAGGATGAAAATGGTGAAATCATGGATAGGCAATCTGGTAACGGGTATCTCAACGGTGATGAGGTCGATCCTACGCGCATCGTATTTAGTTTATGGGATATGATACCCATCGATGAATGGACCGCAGGTAAGTCATCACAGCCGTACTCTGAGACCTATAAGAAGTTGTGTAAAGTAGTTCCGAACCTTAATTATTCGTTCCGTATCGTTGATACCCGCGAAGTAGAAACCGTGGACGAGATCGTTGAGCATTTCAAATCGAATGTTAGTAAAGGTCTCGAAGGAAGTGTGGTTAAAAACAAGGACAGCGTTTGGAAGGATGGTACTAGCACTGATCAAGTGAAAATAAAGCTTGTCTTTGAAGTAGATCTAGTAGTCACCGATGTTCTAGAAGGCGATAAAGGTAAGAAATATGAAAACATGCTAGGACGTATAACTGCAAAAACATCTGATGGACTATTAGTTACAGATGTTGGCGGCGGCTTTAAGGATTCTGAACGCGAAGCATTTTACAAAGACCCATCTAAGATAGTTGGTAAAATTGTAACTGTGAAGGCATGTGATATATCCAAGAGTGATGAGAACGAATATTTCACATTAAGTAACCCACGTTTTATAGAAATTCGTAAAGACAAGAATGAAGCTGATAGTTTTGAAAGGGTTAAAGAGCAAAAAGAAGCTTCTGTTCGAAGCTTGGAAATCATTCTATAAGGAACCATCATGGATTTGATAGCTATTGTGGGAATAATTGCAGCTTTGATAACCATAACATCCACAGTGATATTGGTAGTGAGACGAATTCGACGTTTCATGTCAGCTATAGATACCCGCTTAGGTATGGTCGAAGATAGTTTGAAGTTGCGTGAAGAATTAATTGTAACAAAAGAGTTTGTCGTATTAAATGAAGACAACGACAAGCTCTATACTATCCCAGTTGGTCAAACTGTTATTGTTTATGAGGTGAAAAACACCATCGTTGACTTTGTAACAGAAGATAGATTGATACGGGGTAAAACAAATATAGAAAATTTTAAACAGGAGTAAAAAATATGACGTGTATTATTGGTGTTGAAGTGGGAGATAAAGTTGTTATTGGTGGTGACATCCAAGGTTCTGGACGAAATAATAAGATTGTTCATACACAACCAAAAGTATTTAAAAATGGAGACATGGGATTTGGATATACCTCAAGTTATCGCTTTGGGCAAATTATTGAGCATTCTATGACCAAAGATTTTGTCCCAACAACACAATCTCAAATTTATCCATGGTTGGTCAAAGAGTTTGTACCACACTGCCAAAATGAGCTGGAAAAAGGTAAGTTGAATGGTGGCGGTAATTGCCTGATTGGCGTACAAGGTCAGCTATGGGAGTTGCAATCAGACTTTTCCATTCTTCGTTCTGTTAATGGGATTAACGCGGTTGGTAGTGGTTATGAGTATGCACTAGGTGCCATGCACACTTACTTAAAAGATCGAGATATACGAAATATGACAACCGACGAGGTAATACCATTGATTCATAAAGCGATGGAAACCGTTTCAACATTCTGTCCTACTGTCGGAAGTGCATGTACTACTATTGTTATTTAAACAAAAATAGGACTCACTGAGTCCTATTTTTTCGTAGGCTTTTCGAAATCCCCTAATAGTTGATTCCGATCAAATTCTTCACCTGCCCCCTCGGAACCTTCCTGTGGTGGCGTATCGCCGTCTTCATAATAAACATCCTTTGTTTTAGGTTTATTCATATCATGGTCTTGCTTTTCTTTTCTAAGCTGCAACTTGGCCATTTCAATTTCACGATCCATTGCAGAGTTCTTAGCATTGAGGGCAATGTCTAGTAGCTTAGTAGCACTTGCTAAATATTTTGAACCAGCATTGGCTTCCATAGTCATCGCCACTGTCATAATTTCATCAAACTTATTCATAGCAGTGGTGTGAATATTATCAACGTCACTATGGTATTTTCTCAAACTTTTTAGCTGACGCTTCTGTTCTTCAAGTTCGTTTAACTTTTTTTGTGTTTCAGCTATTTGCTTTTTTAGATCTTCGGGATTTTCCATTTCATTTTCATCCCAATCAGAATCTTCAAGCTCAGCCAGATAATCCTTCATATCGTCTAATTCATCAGTATCATCGTCTTTTGAGTTTTCAATATTTTCATTACTGAATTCTTTATTAATATCTTCGATAGAAGGAAGATTAAAGGTTTCTTCCAACGGAGTTTTATTTGACATTGTACACCTATCTTCGTCTTGTTTTAGGTCGATTCTTCTTAATACCTTTACTATATTTAGTATTACGATATATCTCAGCTTCAGTTACAATTCTGAACCGTATTCCTCTTTTTTTACAAAATATTTTAGCAGCTTCCCATTTGGCTTGATTTATAACAAACGCTTCCTTGTCTTTTTTACTTTTGGCGTACTTAGGATTTGCTTGCTCCATAGGTTTAATTTCAACTAGTTCTGAGTACTTTCGTCCACGTACATCAGTATATATTACAAAGAAATCGGGAACATAGTTTGAGATTTTTTTGGTAAAAGGATGTCTATATTTAATAGATAATGACTCAGATGCCCAGAAAACAATATTGGGATGCTCATCGCACATTTCACACATCTTCAGCTCCCAACTTGAACGATATGTGATTTTGTTAATATTATCACCAATGTATTTTTCGCGGTTTTTTGGGTAAAATCGACCCTGATGCCAGCGCTTATCCAATTATCGATCTCCTAATAAACTTATTTGGTATAACTTGGTGTCTACGTTTAGTAACAAAAGAAGTGTTTGGGCGATATGTATTTAGTATATCAACCATCTCTTTAGTTATTTCTTTACCATCAATACCATTTTCTAAAAATGCTATCGCATTTATGTTATTACGATTACAGTAATTTATTACAGCAGAAACACGGCTATCAATATCATAAGAGTTGTATCCCTCTTTCAAAAGGATACCTTTTATTTGATCAAAATATTGTTTGTTTTCCATTAGAATAGTCCTCCTAAGAATCCGCCAACACCGCCTGTAGCTCCTGTGGCGATATTCACACCTTGCTGTCCTATAGCACGTTCAAGTGGGTTATCTGAATTCAGAAAACCATCTGCGGCGTCTACAGCCTCAATTTCAGCCAAACGTATCATGCTTTGTGCGACTGGATTGTCTAATGCGAGGTCTCTTTGGTTATCAACAACCTCTACACTTGGACGCAATTCATTGGAATTGGCATATACATCAGATACTTCAGTATCTTGCAGACCGTTGGTTAAATGCGTCAATACATTGTCTGCTTCAGTCAGGAATTGATCATAGGTCATATTGATATTTGACATATCAATGTATTCATATTCTATGTTACATGTAGCGGCAAGCTGTTCTTCACTCTCGTAACTAAGTTCATCATAAACGAATGACTTGATCATGGGGTTGACTACGCGTATCTTTTTTGCACCATCAGCCCAGAAAAAGTAAATAGAAATTGCATTGATAAATTGTTTATCGTCACGATCACTGTTATGACCAAAGTGATAACCTGTTTGATCTACTTCAAAATCGTTAAAGTAATATGACATATATTCTTTATATAGATCTAAAATACTTATTTTACTGTCGTCGTCTTTGTAGGTTTGGTAAATATCACCAAAACGACAAGTTATTGGAGTGTACACAAGTCTCTTAGGTACATTACGATGATGGTTGTACTGATTTACAGCCTCCATCTCGATTTCGGCACTTGGAAATGTCATGTTCTTAAGTAAGAACGAAGTACTTCTTGGGTATTTTGATTTTAAACGCTTGCTGTTAGGAACAATAGCGGTGTTGAATTCAAAGTCAACCAAGAAAAGACTCTTCATCATAGGATGACTAGTGTTGTACTTGAATTCAGCATCTTGTACTACTGAATTGAAGAATTCATTGTTACCATATGCGTAAGAATCAAGAAATAGCTTCTCTTCACGCACTTCACTTGCAGCACTATTGTATTGTGGTGGAATTATTTGCTCGCCGGTACCAAGGAAAGAATCGACAATGCCACCTACACCAGCCATACCTACCGCAGCTAGTGCTTCTTCACGCGCACCTTCTGCACGACGAGTCGCAGTTTCGGTTGCTCCTTTTTGGATATCGCCGAAAATATTTCCACTGCGTTCACTCACACGTGATAAAAAATCACGATTGCCATCATCTTGTAAAAATGACATCTTCTACTCCTTAATTAGGCCGGTGGCCACAAATCACCGTCGTAATTACCTACACTTGGATCATTAGGGTCTATGTATCGAACGTCATCTTCTGTGGTAAAGACTCCCGAAACACGGTCTTTGACGTTAGATAATAGGTTCTGTCCTGAGTCCAATACGCCACTCGCAGTATCGGAAATATTATCAAAAAACCCTCCTTCTTCTTCAGCTTGAGCCCGGTCCCCGCCATTCGGAGCGCCTTGTCCTCTCGATGAATCTTCATATGCGAAACTAGGGTGAAGGATTATGCGACGTTCTTGTGATATATCAAAATAGTCAAAGGAACAGTTAAGTGTTATTTTTGATATACCAACCCCATCATCGTATGAATTTGGTGTATTTTCGATACTGTCAATTGTACATCCATAAAATGTCCATGTTTCCAAAGACTTATGGTTAGTTCTACCATCCATTACTTGTAGCACACATTTGAATTTAGTATCTATGCCCATGTACGGTGATTTCTTCTTATCCTGTGTAATAGGATGAAACTTATATGTTTGTTTTTTTGCTTGAGCATATATCTGAGATATTACCGCGTTTGTAATATCGTCACGTAGTATCATAGTGAAATTTTCATGCTTCAATCGTCCTGAGTATTTTGCTCTACCAATAAAGCTATTTGTTTCTTGAGTATTGAAATTTAGCGCAGGACGCGTGAATGACTCGGCCATAGCAGTTATAATAGAGTTAGGTTGGATTGCGTATCGTTCACTTCCTACGTTTGCATCGTCTTTGACGGCGGCAGTAGTAGAAAGTGTTCCAAAATCTAATAGAAACACACGAAATCTACTGTTGAATTTGGGCTGTATAAGTCCAGCACGTTTATCTTCAACAGTGTCTATAGGGACACCATACTTGTCCATTTTACCAAAACTCATTATTATTCCTCGTTATTGAAAAATCCGCTTACGCTATCAGTAACACTATTTACACCTGACGAGATGCTATTAGTCACTGTATCAGTAACTTCGCCCAACATTCCTTGTCCTTCCCCAGTGCTTGATAGCTTTGACTCGGGAGGGGTAGCCATTACTGACGCATTACTAGTTACGTACCAGAATAATTGTTTAGCAGATTCAACACCATTCACTTCAGAATAATAACCACCTAAGTAGTCGTATGAAATAACCAATGGAATTTCATTAAGTCCACCCTCCATGTAGCTCAATGATCCAAAGTCCACACTTTCGATAAAACAACCTTCCAGTCTAAAAGCATCAACTGCTCTCATTTCATTAATACCATCCAGTGTTTCTATTATCATTGTGAACTTACATGCACCGCCGCTTAAGGCATACCTACCTTCGTTAAAGTCGTATTGCTTTTGCAATTGAGAAGCAACAGCCTCACTTAAAGAGTTGGCAATATCGTCACGAAATGTTACGGTGATATTTTCAAACTTAGGTTTATTGAAAACTTTTATTGAACCAGCATACGTTCCTAGTTCAGTAGCCTCAAAGGTCACCTTTGGTCTACCAACACTGATTGCTTGTTGAGTAGAGTCAAACGAATAGGAGGCTGATTCCAGCCCCCCAAAGTTTACAAATCTAACTCTAAATTTAAATTTAAGCTTAGGCTGAATCGCGACATCCCGTGGGCTCAGACCATCTATTGGGATGCCATATTTAGCATATAAAGCCATATTAACCCCTTAGTTAAACAGCAGAGTTGTTACCATCAACTGTGTCTTGGAATTCGAAGCTTTCTAATGCAGTAGAGTTACTAAAGTTCACATCTTGACTAGATCCCATTGCATTAGTAATATGGAATACGTTATCAGGACGTAGAGTTAGTGAAATCTGTACAGGATCACCAGTACTGTAGTTTAGCGAACCCCATTCAACGTTGGTTATCCAGCATCCGGTGATGAACCAAGCTTCGGTTATTTCAGCACCTGAACCACCGCCTTGCGGCCATTCTGCATCACCATTAGAGCCGTTCAACATCATTATCTTTGTGTTGAACTTTATAGCACCAGCAGAGGGTGCGTGACTTTGGTGATATGGGTTATGTTGACGATCAAGCTGTGCTTGAACCAACCCAGCAACAGTGTTATTTGCGTCGTTACGTAGGTTTACGTTAAATGTACCAAGGGTATGCTTCCCTGCTACATAGTAACGAGATACATAACTATCAATCTGTACTGGTTCTTGTTCGAATGTTGGAATTGTGACATCTACTACGTTTTTAGTAGCAGCAAATGTATCGGTTACACCGCCCATACCATCAAATTCGATTTTGAAACGGTATTGTAGTTTTGGTTGAATTTGCGCTTCTACCTGACTGTCATCATTAGGAACGCCATATTTATCAAATACACTAGGCATATATTAATCTCTCCATTTTGTAATCTATATTCTTATTTATGCTTCAAATGCTTATTTTTATTTTATATCAGATTCTAAGCGTTTGAGACGATCTTCCATGCGCTTTAAACTATAATTTATATCTTTCTTATATAGTTCATAGTCTTGTCTATTTTGATATACTTCACTTAGGTCTTTTGATAACTCGTTCAACTGGACGTTTATATTCAACAACTTTTGCTGTAGTTCTGCATCGCCAATTCTTTTGTCAGTATCATATGTATTTTCCAAATCCTGTATAGCTTTTTCCAATTCACGAATATGTTTGTATATCGCTTTATTATTCAGATCGACTTCCTCTCTTATATTTTCATAGAAGGCAGTATGCTCCCGCTGTGTGTTTTCCAGATTGTCCAAACGACCATTCACACTAGACCACCATAATGTACCAACTACGATAATTGTAATTATCGCACCAATAGCACTAGTTGCCGTACTTGGTGTAAATACAGCATTTTTATCACCTTCAAACAAACTAATAAGACTTGCTTTAGTGCTTTCGGTGTTGCGCTCGTCTTTTATTTCATCAAGTAAATCTTTATCTTTGTCGTATGACATGTCTTAGTGCCTTAAATAAATATATCATCCCAAATAAAGTCATTTATAAAGTCTTTAATGCGCTCATCTTCTTTTATAATATAGAATGATTTACATTTGAGCATGATTTCGTTTCCGTTACGAAACGCTTCTTTAAAATTGTTTTTCTTATACTCCCCATTAGAAAGTATTGTATGTATAATTTTTTCGTATTTCTCAGGGTCTTTTTCTTTAAGAGAATCAAGAAACTTTTTGGCTTCTTCATAGGTCTCAATGTTAGGATATTCTTCTGGTGTACCGTAAATACTTCTGAAGATTTTCACTTTAGACATCCAGCCAAATTTTAAAAATAAATCAGCATACTTTTCACTATTGATAATGCTGAACTTTCCAATAGGGAATATGTAGTGTATCTCTCCGTATCTACTGGCTAGACCACGATTAGTAGTTACGAATACAGTTTTGCTACGTGCCTCTATACCGAAATTGTCTTTGAACCATTGATTTGAAATCTCGTGATCAATGAGTTCTGTATTTATTGGACTGGGACGTTCTTTGACTGCTAATTTAGTAAGACTGTCATATGGTGTTGCCGAGCCACGTAACAACGGCTTCTTAATACCATTTCTTGATAATTCTTTGAGTAAGTTCAAATATGGACCGCAATTTGTCAGTATTTTTTCTTCCATCAATGGTTCATCGTCTTCAAACATATACATACCTATAAATAATTGTTAAGGAGATTAATCTATGCGTCTATCAAAATTATTAGTGGAAACAAAGGTGTCTGATATATTCCCAGATACATTTGAATCTTTTATTTCTGACTATAATCTTATTTATTCAAGAAACCTTTTTGTGGTATTTTCCAATGAAGAGATTTCATCGGTCGGTGACTTAGAGACTGATCCCAATAACAACCTTCCAGTAGCATTCCCAATTAAATCAGTGTTAAATGATCAAGCATCATATACTGACTACGCTGAGTATAAATTTCTTAATGTTATTCAGATCAATGGGTCTATATTTTATCTTTCGAAGACAAAGCTTTCGCATGTTAAAGAGTTGAGTAAAGTAATAGGATTGGGTAAGGAAGACTTTGATTTCATGATAGGTAAGTTTAGCGACAATTATAAAACTTCCAATCCAAGTATAGAAAGTTACATGTTTTCCAAGCTACTATTTAATGACGTAGAGATTAAGGACAATGAGATGAAATTGTCGCGAGTAAGTACATCTACTATACAGAAGAGAATGAAGAAAATGGGTATATCGGTAATAGTACAGAATGAGAATTCTGGTAATAACCTTATATCAAAACACTTCAGTACCGTTGCTATAATAAATGACACGTTCAGAGTCAATGATCGTTATGAGCTAATGGAACAAACCCCAAAGGATAAAATAGATGCTCCTAGTGATAACTCTCATTTATATTTTAGAGACGCGAAATATATGAGAGGAATTGCAAGCGAAATCGCTCAAGGTCTGGGTACCCATTTGAATTCTGATCCAAGTTATAGTATTTTCCTTGATTATTATTTTTGGACAGTTGATGGTATTGAAATAGTAATAACGGTTGCGTTCGGAAAAGAAGAAGAAAGTGAAACACACGATAACGTTTATTATATTGTAGAGGCTGATACACCATATGGCGTTGTAGTTCACCGCATTCACGTTGATCAGGATATTGATGTGATATCAGATGAAATTGCCGATGTGTATAAGGCACATGTTGTACCCAATGACGACTGGAAACCAACCAATAGGGATATATTTCTGGATAGTGAACGAAGAGAGTATAAACTGTTCGACCAACACTATGATGATGTTGTTAGTGTAGTTGATGAGTTCTACCCAATCATTCAGCGCTTTGGTAGACAATATAATCTCAATATACCATTGCTTAGTTATTTTGGAAACTTTGATAAAATCTACATTCATCAATTCGTTGAGTTCTTAGCCTCGAATCCTACACCAGCAGTACAATTGATCGATGAGCTGATCGAAAAGGATTATGATTTTAATCAATTGTTCTATGTGCCAATGCCCCGAAAGATCACTGTCGATGTTCTAAAAAATATCGCTATGATTTATGCGAACCTCAAGGCAAGGCGTCCCAATATCGACGGCTGGCATCTATTCAAAATGAAATAAGTCTTGACATACGGTCGTGAATCACTTAGAATTTGTAGTGAATTCACTTAGGAGATTGTTTTATGAGTAAGCCGTATCAAGAGAAAATTCGCCATGTCCGTGGTGTCGTAGTTGGAAATTCACTGGAACACTGGAAAAACGTTAATTTCACAATTGTTTCTCAGAAACTTAATGAGACACAAGTTGAATATAAAGTATCGTATTGTTCACCACGTGATACCTTTATTAAAAAAGAAGGCATTCGTGTGGCACGAGAAAGTGAAGTTAGCTACGTAGTTGACATCAAAGAAGGCTCTACCTTTAGTGATATCAACTTTGCTATTATCACTGACATGGTTAAGAATCGTGAAGATGCCCCGAAAGCACATCGTGCTTATCTCGAAAGTATCTTTAATTCACTGGTTGTACAAGTACAATAACGATACAGGTGTAACATGGAATATCCAATACTCACATTTTTAATGCTTTCTGGTCTGCTAGTGTTTGTGGTGTTAAGTAAGCTTGATTCTCAAGGATTTAACACAGCACTGGGTGAGCCTAAAGATATGGGTCTTGGATATTTTGCATTTTGTATATTCTTTGTTCTTTTTGTTGTTTTGGTGGAAAGTATCAGCGCGGTACTTAGCCTATTCAAAATCAAAGACGATCTTGCAGAAGAGATCTACAACAAGGATATTAATAAAAAATAAGGAAGAGGGTCAATCTCTCTTCCTTACCTGTCCTTCTCCACGACTTAAAAGATTCCATCTTATCGTTGATTTATCATAATCGCCCAATTCAGTCTTGAACTTTTCTATAGAATCATCATCAAGCATAGTTCGATAACGCTCTTTCCTTATGGTAAGATTCTTGTCAGTAAACATACCTACTTTATCAAAGTCGATACCTTTCATTACAGCTACTTTGTTATCAGTGAAATCATTGGTCACGAAGTATGTACATATTTGCCCTACTATTTCAGTGAATAACACGGGCTTTAGCTTTTTAGGAAGTAATTTAGTATGCGTCAGATAGGTATTCATTTCGCCTCGTACTGTAAAGCTATTTTTACTAAAGCGATAAGTTTTATAGTTGGGATTCTTTTCAAAGTTATTTTTTGCTAAGAATTTAGCAAACTCTTTTTCGTTAGGAAGATGATGACCTATAAAATCATGCACAGTTCGGAGAATGTCATTTTCAACAGCAGATAGACCGGGATGTGATTCGTCCGACGGTGTTTTAAAGATCTTCATACGATTATTCACGATGATATCGTACATCATATCTTTCTGTGTTTTATATGGATCACGACTGGTATATTCGATCCTAACCTTTTTTAGAATTTTTGATAACATTTTATTATTATGTTCAGCCACGGCTTGCCATAATGGTAATGCATCTTCGTCAAGGTATGGTAGTTTCTTAAATTCTTCCGCAACTACAATACAGTAAGCTACTAGTTCATTACCATGTACTTCCACCGCTTCATTTAGAACGTCTTTTATTTTCATTATTGTTTATATCTCCCAATTATATCTTCTAGAATATGGTATTTATTTTTAAGAGTTTTTCGTAACCCTTCATGTATATCTATACGACCAATACAGTTTAACGGCAACCATATGAAGTCGTTTGTTTCTTTACTTGATATACAGAAATCATCAAATTTGTCTACAACCATGACGAATGAGTAATATATGAATTTTGTATCATCGCTAAGAAAAACATCAAGTGGGAATAGTTTGTCGAACTCCGGGTAGGTTCCTAACTCTTCCTTAATTTCACGTTTCAGCCCTTGAGCAAAGTTCTCACCTTTCTCAAGTTTCCCGCCCCAAAATCCCCATTTTAAAGGATGGGATGAATTCTTGGAACGTTGTTGTAAAAGAAACATATCTTTATCTTTATCATATATAAGACAACCTACACACTTGATCATAGTACCTTCTTAGCCAAAATAAATGTTATAGCCTTCATCGTCAGTATCTGAATTTTTCAACTGCTCTTCCAGCTTTTCCAATTCAGTCTGAGCTTCTTGTTTCAATTCGCTTCCATTGAGTGTAACACCACCTTGCGGACCTGCCAAGTTCTGAAATTTAGAACGACCTTCACCTAACATCATCTTCGACTTTGCTGCGGCATACGAGATAATCCATGGACGAATATAAACATCATTAAGTAGTTCATCATTGCTACGATATGATTCAGTAACAAGTAAAAATACCTCATCACGTCCTATTTTATTGAATATCTGTAATATTTTTGTGCTTGGATTCCAAGCATAGTCTATGCGACCAGCCACAATCTGTTCCAGTGTTTTGATATAGTTATGTTGTATATGTACCGTGGCAATACTTCCATATGTCATATTTTGATTTAAAGCATGCATCATCTGGTTCATATACATCATCAAGAATGGATCTTGAGTGTAATCAGTTGCTGCACTTGACCCTATTGTGTTTCTTTTTATTTCTTTGATGTCAACGATATCAGTATCACTCAAGTCATATTGTTGTGTGAATTTTTTATATTTAAAGATCGTACCTGTTTCCGCAGTAGCATTAGAAGCTCGTTGGCGGTACACCTTCATTGCAAAATCTAATGCATAATTGATATGCTCTTTACTAAGTTCTAGATCAACCAATCCATCGCCAAGTGTTAAACGAACCTCTTGTACGGCTTGTTTCATAGTTTTTGATTCGGGCATGTTATTATCCTTTGTTGTTTTATAGTATTTATTGACGTAGTAAGGTATTGTGATATAAATATTCACACAGTAAAGGTAAAATTATGAGTGAGAAGAAAATAACGGATTCAATCATCGTTGATGATTGGGAAGTGTTAACTCCCAATGGATATAAAGATATAATGAGCTTACATACGACCATTGAGTTTGAGGTATGGGAGATCTGTACTGAAAATTTTAGTTTAAAATGTGCAGATGATCACATAGTGATCAAAGATGGTTGCATTGAAACGTTCGTGAAAAACATAAGTGTAGGTGATCACATTCTTACCGATAATGGATTAGAGTCTGTGACAAGAGTCGAAAGTTTAGGGTACTCAGAAACTATGTATGATATTCAAGTCAATGATCATTCACAACAGTACTACAGTAATGGTATAGTAAGTCATAATACCGCCTGTGCAGCGTTATATCTATTATGGTATGCGATGTTCGTAAGAGATACAAACATCCTTGTAGCGGCTCATAAAGGCACTGGTGCTGCCGAAATCATGGATCGGATACGCTATGCATATGAGGAATGCCCTGATCACATTCGTTGTGGTGTTACCACCTATGCGAGTGGACGCATAGTATTTGACAATAAGTCGTCTATTGTTGCACAGACTACAACTGAAAATACTGGTCGTGGACTTTCAATATCACTACTGTATTGTTTAGATGCAGGTACTATGGTCCGTGTTAGAGACAAGGAAACAAAAGAAGAAAAAGACATTGCGTTGGAAGCGTTGTACACCGAGCTTAACGGCGACGAGTTTATAGAATTCAAAAAACAGCCAATGCTTAGGGTAATTTTTGAAGACGATTATTATGTTGATGTTCCTGAGACGTACATGTTCACAGTGAACGATATAAAGACAACCATTGAAAACATCACACATGGTGACGAAATTTTGATCGGTAATACGTACTTCAAAGTTGTTGATATTCAACCAATATAAATTTTATTTTGATGTGTTGACAAAGATTCTGAAAATGGTATTCTAGGTAACAGATCGATGAGCGATCTAAGTAAACTAAAACTAACTAACTCCTATTGAGGATTTTTTATGACACAACAAAATCAAAATCGTAACCGTCAACGCAACCCACGTAATCAGCGCGGCTTTCGTCAACAAAACGAAAATCGTATGCCGCTGGATTCGCTGGTCCTAGAAGCACTGGACTTTATCAACCTCCATGCTGATAACAGTCGAGTCTATAAATGCTTCCATAAGAGCAAGAAAACTGGAACACTGGAAACGTTTGGCGTGTACAACAGTGTTACAAAGAAGCATGCTATCTTCTATACAACCAATTTCTTCCCAGAAGATTTCATGCAAATCAAACTCGTAACTCTTGAAAATCAAGGTAAGTAAATAGGGGAGAACGGGGTGATACGCCCCGTTTCAATATTATGAAATATTTCTTAATAGCTGCACTATTCTTCTTTAGTTTTAATGCATATCCCTCGCAAATACCAGAAGCTGGGAAGGAAGAGTTTAACAAAAAGTTTATTAGTTGTACTCTTATTTCAGATGAAATATTTCTAGAAATACATAGATTGCGCCATTACTATCCAAAAGGTAAAGTATTATCATTTGTAGGTAGCTATGCAAATACTCAAGAAGTTTACGATTTTTATAAAAAAATGGTAAGTAGTGTATACGCAAATAAAGACTTGAGTATTGAAAAACAGTCTGGTATATTCTTTAAAGAATGTATGACTATGATTAATGACGAGGTGAACAATGGCTGATGATAAAAATCTAGAACATGAAATCGAATATGACGAAGATGGCAACGTTGTAAAAATGCGTCTTAGTCGAGAGAAGATGTTCCGTGATAGATGGGATGGTGTAATTGAAGTTCGGTTCTATTCGAAACAACACATACAGAGAATTTCCATTGCCGCTAAAAAGACACTTGGGACTATGGAAAAAGACTGGGATACCTATGTTAGTGGATATCGACGTGTGTCTGATATCATCAAACATAATGCTGAAAGTGAAGATGAAATGAAGGATCAAGTATTCCTGATTGGTTATAAAGATAACGATAGTAACGATATTGACGAGTTCCTTCATCGTATTAAACGTCTAAAGCTTAAGTATCTATTCTCACGGGTATAAATAAGTTTAAAAGAGCTATGTAGTGTCATCCTTCTAATACTTCAATTGGCTGAACAAAACCGACACTGAAACTACTCTTTGAAAAAATCTCACCATATGGTGAGATTTTTTTGTATTTGAATCCATCATTTGTTATAATGTGAACATCATAAATTGAAAGGTGGGGTATATTATGCTGATGGATATGAATGAACGTTCTGCTTTTATCTCCTATGGTGAGAAGAAATCCATGTACACCCTGTGGGTTATCCATAAAGAAGTTGTTACTGCAAAAAATGGAATGCAGAAAACCAATATGGATACATTTTATGTAAAAAACCTTTCAACTAATAAGGAAGCTGCTATCGAAAAGGCTGTTGATTATGCATCCAAACATGGCATTGAGTTTGTGTCCACTACCAATGCAGATGTTTTGCTTAATGAGATTGAGCGTCGTAACGCTGAAGAAATTGCACAAGACAAAGCGAAGCGGGAAGAGGAAGCTAAACAAGCTGAAATTCGTCAAGAGGAAGAACGTAATCGGATCATCGAAGAAAATGTAATTATTTTTGAAGATCATTTTCAAAGTAACAAATTCACATTTGGAAAATATCATTCCAAAGAATTTTCAGAAGTGATGGAAATTGATCCACAGTATATTAAATATATTTTGAGTAAAAACCCTGATTGCCCATATCAGTACCCAACTAACATCACCCTAATGTGCATTAACTCGTTGTATTACTATGTTCAAGAAAATGGATACCCAGAATCACCTTATGATAACTCTGAATATGTAGGAATAGTAGGGGATAAACTGGTTACGAAGGTTCATGTTATGGGTAAAACCCCAATCGATGGCCGGTTTGGGTTGAAATATCTCTACAAGTTTATTGATGAAGGCGGAAATCTCATTGTGACATTTTATTCAGGGAATACTTGGAGCCTTGACGAAGGCGAAGATGTCACTATTTCGGGAACCATTGACAAACATCAGGTCTATGATAATGTTAAACAAACTATTTTGAAACGAGTTAAATTAAAGGATAAAACATGAATCAATGGGAACGTAGGTTTGTAGGGTTAGCATTATATTATTCCTCATTTTCAAAAGACCCATCTACAAAGGTGGGTTGTGTACTGGTTAATGATCTCAATGTCCCAGTTGGACTTGGATATAATGGTTTTTCAAGAGAGTCTGACGATGCGAGAGAGTTCCTAGAAGACCGTTCTAAAAAGTATCCAAGGACAATACATGCTGAAGAAAATGCTATCTATAACAGCACTGAGAATGTACGAGGTTCTGTAGCATATATTACACATCCACCTTGTGTTCCATGTATCAACAGATTAAGCCAGAACGGTATCAAAGAAGTACGGTTTATTGTGGGTGATGATGAAGAATTTCAAAAGCGTTGGAACTTAGATGATAGCATGGATGAGATCAAGCGTTTGAATATGGACTATGAAATCTATATTCTTAACAATCATGATAAGATTGAAATTTTCATGGATTTAGTAAAACAATGGCAAAGCTAAAGTTTGTATACTCAGTAATGAACGCAGGAAAGAGTACGCATCTACTACAACTTGCGCATAACTACAGTGTATTCGATAATAAGACGCTTTTGCTTACATCGAGTTTAGATATGCGTTCATATGAGGACGGTTCGTATTTCATAGAATCACGATTGGGTATTAAACAAGAAGCGATACCATACGCTAAAGACCAGTCCATTCAGGATATTTTAAATAGCATTGAGTATGAACCCTCATGTATTGTGGTAGATGAAGCCCAGTTTCTGAGCAAATACAATATTAGACAGCTTACGGATATTGTAGATTTTATGGATATCCCAGTAGTATGTTATGGGTTACGCACTGATTGCTTTGGGAACTTATTTGAAGGTAGTTGTGAATTATTCCAACATGCTGATAAATTAGAGGAAATTAAGCAACTATGCTTCTGTATGTCTAAGGCGACACATATTTTAAGATACGATTCTGAGTACAATGTAGTTAGGGATGGCAATCAGGTTGAAATTGGATCTGAGGATAAGTATGTCTCCGTATGCCGGAGACATTGGAAGACACTCAGCTCCGTCCGATTCCTGAAATCCAACGATTAAGCTTTTCGATTTCACTTTTGTTCCATCCGTTTTCGTCTTTTAATGTTACATAAGTGAAATCTTTAACAAGCTTACTATTATCGTGAAACCTTGTTAACAATGACGTATTAAAGACGGCCCATATCTTACCATCGATATATGTGTTTAATAGACCGGACTGTTTTGAAATAATCTCTTTCATATTACGTACTGTTTCGGCATAGTTCTTTTCTAGATAATCCCCTTTAACAGTTCTTTCTCTAGATAGGTTTCGCATCATAGATTCTTCTTTGGTAGTTAATATCCAGAGTAGGTTTATATTTTCTTTCTTATAACCATGATCCATCAAAACTTGCAGTTTCTTTTTTACATTGTCTACGTTACCGAAAGTTGTATTGATAACGACATTTGGTAATCTCTCACTTTTTTTATTTGTACGTAAGAAAACGTCTAAACGACTTCTTGGTATATTATTCACCGTGAGAAAATCATAGATAGTATCCACAAATTCACTATCGCGGAAAATACTCGGATCACGTAAGTCGCTGTCAGTGTAGTCAGCGAAAGGCGAGTCTATCTTTTCTAAAAATTCTCTGAAGCGTTTGAATATAACCTTGCTCTTTACCACAAGATGTTGTAAATCGTCAATATCCAAAACTTTGAATTTATTACCTATATCGGTGAAATTATCAATTGAAAAGTTTTTACCAGAACCCGCAGATCCAGCCATTACAATTACCTGACCTTCATTAGGAGTCTTTGGTGGAGTTTGTATAAGTTTCTCGTTTATTGTTTTATTCATTGTTATCATCATTGTCTACGATTGGATTAATTGGATTGCTAATGTATGTTTCTTCTTGGCGCTCGCCACGATCACCATCATTAAATGTTTTATCATTCTCAATAAAGGATTTATGATGTTCATGACCCGGAGACCAATTGCGGTAATATTTCTGATCTACTAGTTCCCAGCGGTCCTCACGAAACACAAATATCTGTGCCGGTTTATAATCTATACGTATCACATAGTCGCCTTCTTCAGCATCTACAGGAAATGATGTTCGTTTAGGAACACTTTCTAAATCAATGGTATCATCCATTTCTTCAGCACCGTCTAATTCTGGACGATAGATATAGTCATCTACATAGTCGTTATACGGAACTTCTTCTTCGGCTTCTGTAACGGCAGATATGTTTGCATTAGTCGCTTGATTGTGGTTTGAAATAATATCTAAAAGACCATCGTTATCCGATTCTTCCTGTATATTTTCTAGAACATCACTGTATTCACGGCTATCAAATATTTTCTTTATTCTTACCCGCCATACATGAGGTAACCATGTGGGACCATATCCTTCAGCCGAACGACGACCTTCTTCAATGACGTAGAACGCATTTACTGCACCCTCTTCGCCCTCTACGAGATCGTCACGTAGATGTGTGAGTTCGATCACATCGCCAGCAGAAAGCTTGCGTCCTAATTTAGATGCCATGCTATTGAGATGAAAGTCTAGATATAGAGTATCAGACATAAAAAAGCCAAACTGGGAAAGTTCAAAGTCATTATCAGAGACTTGGTATATGCCCCACATTTCGATCACGTCTTTGTCATATTTACGGTCACGTGATTCCATAAATAGCAGATCTTGGATCTTTATATCCTCATTCACATTCCCATCATCATCTATTACGCCAACGTATCGATGTACGTAAACTTGGGTACCTGATATTTCAAAAAACTCACGTATTATGTTGTCCTGAAATTTAAAATCATTTGTTCTATTATTACGCCATAATTTCATCTTCGGCATTACCAACATCCTTCTTTTCTTGTATTTATTTATAGTTATAGATAAATCAACTAGTTATTTATATGTGCATATTAACAAGCTCAAGTCTTCCTAAATATTAATCCAGAACATTCCTTATAAATGTATTTTTTCGAATAACCAAAACAGATGGGGAATAATTTTTCTTTTAAAAACAACTACATACACAATTTACATATGAATAATACAGGGCTATATCTATGAAAAACATGCACTTAGACTACAAAAAATTAATGGCGGACTCTAAATTCTATATGGACTATTCACGATGGCAAAATGATAAAGACCGAAGCGAAACATGGGAAGACGCGGTATATCGTGTGATGGACATGCATCGTGAATACTATAAAAATAAGATGACAGACAAGCTATCTAAAATGATAGACTTTGTTGAAGAGTACTATTTAAATAAAAAGATAGTTGGTTCCCAGAGAGCGTTGCAGTTTGGTGGGGAGCAACTAATCAAACATCCAACTCGACTGTATAACTGTTCGGCTTCATATTGTGATAGACCACGTTTTTTTCAAGAGACAATGTTTATGCTTTTATGTGGAGCGGGTGTCGGATTTTCTGTACAGAAGCATCATGTAGGTAAATTACCGGCTATTAAAAAGCGTCACAACAAAACAAAGACGTTTACTATACCAGATTCCATTGAAGGTTGGAGTGATGCGTTTGGTGTCCTGATATCGTCATATGTTACGGAAGATGCACCGTTCCCTGAATACTCTGGTTATAAAGTAGAATTTGATTATAGTCAGATTCGTCCTAAAGGTGCATTTATATCAGGAGGATTTAAAGCACCGGGACCAGATGGTCTTAAAAATAGTATTGAGCATTGTGAAAGCCTTTTGGAAGGTGAACTGTCGAAGCAATTAATAACTAAAATCAGACCTATAGTTGCTTATGATTTTGTGATGTACATGAGTGATGCAGTACTCTCAGGTGGTGTACGAAGAAGCGCTACAATTTGTTTATTTTCAAAAGACGATGAGGAAATGTTAACTGCTAAGACTGGCGATTGGTTTGTGACTAACCCACAACGTGGACGATCAAACAATAGTGTCGTTATTAAACGAGATGAGATCACCAGATATGAGTGGAAAGAAATTATCCAAAATGTGAAGCAGGTTGGTGAGCCCGGATTCGTATTTGTTGATGACTATGAACAGCTTATGAACCCATGTTGTGAGATTGGCTTACGTTCTTATGACTTAGTTACAGGGAACAGTGGTTTTTCTATGTGTAATCTCACTGAAATTAATGGTGCGTTATGTCGTTCAAAAGATGATTTATTGAAAGCGGCAAAAGCGGCAAGTATTTTAGGAACACTACAGGCTGGGTATACAGACTTCACATATTTGACTGAAGAATCAAAGAGAATTGTTGAAAGAGAAGCACTTTTAGGTGTTTCAATAACTGGGTGGATGAATAACCCTGATATACTTTTCAATAAAGACAATATGATTGAAGGTGCGCATGAAGTTAAAAAGTGGAATAGAATTGTTGCTGAAATTATTGGTATAAATGTCGCATCAAGAACCACATGCACTAAACCTTCTGGTAATACGAGTACCATACTAGGTAGTGCGTCAGGAATACATGCTGAACATGCACCTATGTATTTCCGTAATGTCCAAATGAATGAACAAAGCGATATTTTGAAAGAAATTGTTGATGCTAATCCAGAGATGGTACAAGACAGCGTTTGGTCTAATAATAAGACTGATAAGGTTGTAAGCTTCCCTATTATAAGCCCAGAAGGATCTATCTATAAAAAAGATGTCATGGGTGTTAAGCAGCTCGAATACGTATTAGAAGCACAGCGCTATTGGGTAGAAGAGGGTACTAATGTTGAGTTGTGTGTAGATCCCACACAACGTCATAACGTATCAAATACTATCTCAGTTGATGATTGGGATGAAGTGGAAGAGTTTATATTCCAAAATAGACAATGGTTTACAGGCGTCTCATTACTATCAGAGATGGGCGACAAAGCATACGCACAAGCGCCTTTTACTGAGGTATTCGAAGCGCAGGATATTCTAGACTTTTACGGATATGAACCTGATTTCATGAAGCCTCAGATTGACTTTGCTCTTAGAGTATTTGACAACGATTTATGGAAAGCGTGTGATACTGTACTAGGATGGGGTGAGGATATAGAAAATATCTCATACATAAAGTACCTCTGTGTTGAAAATATAAAACAACAAGCAGACCGTCACTTCAATGGTTGTCTTAAAACTATATGTAATTATCTGAAAGATAGCTATAATAATTCCAGATGGATGACTATCATACAAAATGATAAAATCCCAGATCTAATAAACGCTAAAAAATCACAGGTATATACCGAAGTTGATACAATGGCTGCGCAAGCATGTTCGGGAAGACAGTGCGAGCTTTAATCATGAACCTTAGACTAACGGCGCGTATGCGCCGTTAATTATCTTAGTTGACAACAGCCTCCATCATCGTTAGAATATAGCACAGGAGGTATAGTAGTGGAAAATTATAGAAGCAACGCAACACTCTTTGGGTATCCTGTTAGTGATGAGGCCATAGTCGAATATTTACAGTCTATACCAGAATCGGTTCTTAGGTATAGTATACCAATGAGTGTGAATGAAAATTCCACTGTTTACATAATGAATGAATTGTATCAACAGGCATTTTATGATTTTTCATTAGAGCTTGATGCACTGCCATTTCATATGAAAATTCAGCTATTTAATTATGAACCGTGTTTTCATCTTTATTTTAAGAACAAAGATTTGACACTACTTAATTACATTCTATATACTGGTCGAATAGAATATCCTGTAAGAATAGCCATGTTAGAAACATACGATATTGAGACAACCAAATGTTTGATATCATGGATCGTTACTAACAATACCTCCGATATAGCGCTTGAGACGTTTGCTGAAAAGTTTAATTTTTTTCAAAATGTAAGTAAAGAGGACCGACAAGAACTGAAGCGTCATTTTTGGAATAGCTCGTATGTAAGGAATCCGAGAGAATATTTTCATCACTTCCCCAGTCGCACAGAGCAATCTGTGTGGTATGGCAATATACAGTCACTGTATTCCAAGTACAATATTCTATTTGGTAAAAACAGAATTGAATCCAAAGGTTGGACAGATGAGGATGTGGATGTTATGGTTACTTTCGTAAAGAAAAATGGCATATCTCCATATTCTATTGCATTAGACCTTAGAGGAAAAACATTCTATGGCCAAATTAGGGTTTTTAAAGCGTCCCTAGAAACCGGGGATAATTACGTTAAGTTTTGTAAGTGTAATAGCGCGTATTATACACCTTGGGATATACCTAGTGAAATTTTTAATGACAGAAGATTTTCAGATTTCATAAACAAAATGAAATTAAAGCACGGAGTTTAATAATGAATTACAGTCAGAGATTGTATCGAGACAAAATTGTGACGAATATTGAACCTTATATTTTAGAAAACGTTCAATATGAAACTATTATGGGAAGCCAAGCGTATGGTGTTTCTAATGACGATTCCGATCTAGACATTTATGCGTTTACTATCCCACCAAAGAGAATTGTATTCCCACATACCGCAGGATACATCTATAATTTTGGTAAAAAAGGTCCAGAAACATTCAAGCAGTACCAAAAGCATCATATCAATGCATATGATAAAGAAATAGACTTGAATATTTTCAGTATTGTGACGTACTTTACATTGCTTATGGACAATAACCCGAACATGTTAGACTCTTTGTTCACTCGCCAACAATCTGTAACACATAGTACAAAAATTGGTGATATGGTTAAAGATAGCCGCCACATGTTCCTTCATAAAGGCGCATGGCATCGATATCGCGGTTATGCATATGCGCAAATGAAAAAACTAAGACATAAAGAAAGTAAAGGTATGCGCAAAGAACTGGTTGAAAAATATGGCTACGATGTTAAATTTGGATATCATATCATTCGATTAATCAACCAAGTTGAAGATATTCTGGTCCATGGTGATTTCGATCCTATGGCACATCGTGAAATGCTGAAGTCTGTACGACGCGGTGATTGGAGTATTGAAGAAATTGAGGATTTCTTCAAGCGAAAAGAAAAAACTCTTGACGAACTTTATGCCAAATCGACTTTACAACATACAGCGGATGAGGCTAAAATCAAGCAACTACTATTGGATTGTCTAGAAGAATTTTATGGTACTGTAAGCGCTGATGATGTTCGTAGTGTGGATAAGTTCGAACAGGCATTGCAAGAAATTAAACAAATTACCAATAGGGTGATAAAATGAATAAGCATCTTCCAGTTGTATACTCATGGTATCCAAATGCTTCCACTGAGTGGAAGTATAGGAATCATGGGACGATAGATGAAGTTTACTCTATGAACTTCCCTATCTATTCGAACACGTCGCTTGAGAAGCTAGTCAGTAGTGTTGTTAGTCAAGGCAAATATGTACTAATTGATGATGTATCAGGCGATTACCATGTTGTTGAACTAGAACTATCTAATTAAGGAGTATAATTGTGAGTCCCAAAATCGAACCTGTTAAATGTGAAGCGAAATCTATGACCAAATCAATAAAAAGAAAAACTTGTACATCAGAACAAAAAACTGTAATGAATAACATATTCAATAATCTTATTTTGGATGTCGATCTCCCTGAAGAATTTGATGAATCTATGATGGATAGATATTCATGTGAAGGTTATGTACCTTTCGTAGATAAGGTAAACTTTACTCATGGAGACATTAGTACGACATGGTATTGTTTTACTGATGAAGGATTTACGAAACCTATGTCTAAGCGCCTTCCTACTATTAAAAAGAAACAGTCCGAGGACTCATATTTTATTTTTAATAGACATGATGAACATGATACCATTGTCGCGGTAAATAGCGACTTTCTTAAAGAGCATTTCGACGAAGTAATGTCCATGAGCGTATTTGAATATGGTGACGATCAAGACGTTGTGGATTTCGTGAAAACTTATACGAACAATAATACAGATATTGTGAAAGATATTTTTGACAAGGATACCGTATCCTTAGTAAATCTGTATACGTATTTTCAAAGTTTGAGAACAAATGATGACGTACTCTATCTTACTGACTGTGATATTTTCACAAATGGTAAGCTTGGGACATCAACTGTTGAGGTAGATGTTGTACTCCCCTTTGCGCAGTCTCCATATCTGCTACTGACTGTGCCATGTAACGTAGAAAAGGATGGAAAATTGAACAGGGCTAAGGTCCATACTGCTATTCCACTAAAAGAGCGATATAACGTTTCTACACTACCGTTCAAGCCTGTTAATGATAGTGATATTCAAGAACGTATTAATACTAATCGTAGCTATATCAGTTCGTCTGAACGATATGTTAAATACGTTGGTGAAGCGCAGGAAGCCGGACTTATGGCCCCTCGTGATATTTTCGTCAATGGCCGAGTCATCGTTGACTCACAAGCTCTGTATTATAATGACGTGGAGCTGTTTAATAATCTATACGCAATTCACGGCATCGACGTTATATGCAACAGCAATAACCAATCAAAGAATTTCAGGTCAGTAACAGAAGCCAACGGTGACTATTCTGACGACGACTTGCTGTGCTTGGTGAATACTATCCTATGTTACGATCTGAATAGGAAAAAGTGGTTCGTTGGGGATAAAAATAATATCGAGAAAATTGAATTTCGAAAGGACTCCTTTGAAAAGCTTCAGATGGACAATACTAAAAAGAATATTATTCGTAAGATTTGTTCATCCAGTGTATCACATAATCAAAATAGTATAGACTTCATTGATTCTAAGGGTGGTGGTAATGTGTTCCTTCTCCATGGTGAACCGGGGACTGGTAAAACATTGACAGCAGAAGCTATTTCAGAACTTCTTGAACGCCCTCTATATAAAATCAATATAAGTGAGTTCGATAGTTTGAAAGAACTTGAACACGGAATGGAGCTTTCGTTGAGATACGCTGAGCGTTGGAATGCGACCCTATTAGTAGACGAAGCTGATGTTGCACTAGAAAAGCGAGACAGCACTAATATCGAGCGTAATGCTATTGTGGCAGTATTTCTACGTCTCATTGAGTACTATTCAGGCACAATGTTTTTGACTTCCAATCGTGCTAATGAGTTTGACGAAGCGTTCAAATCTAGAATCACTTTCGCCATTCATTATACGAAGCCGGTTAGTAAAGTGAAATTCAAAATTTGGAAGAACCTATTGGATAATGTTTCACATAATATCACTGACGATGATATTGAGACACTATCTGAATATAACATCAATGGTAGACAGATTAAAAATATCATCACTACCGCGTCTTTCATGAGCGATGATGGTAGTGTTATGTATGATGATGTCTACACAGTACTTGAACAAACCGTCCAATTTGATAACTTTATGGCAGGGCAGTGATGGTGTGCTTACACACCATCATCTTACAACAGGAGATATACATGGTTATTCTAGATATCGAAGCAAGTGGTTTGCATGATGATTCTTATCCTATTCAGGTTGCATGGTTGAATCCTAAGACAGGTGAGGAAGACTCGTTCTATATCACGCCGGAAGACGAATGGACGTATTGGGATGAAAATGCAGAAGAAATTCATAAAATCCCACGAGAACGCCTATACCAAGAAGGTATCCCCGCTGACTTAGCGGTTAGACGAATCTTGAATAAACTTGGTGATGATATAATTGTCTATTCAGATGCGCCTGAATTTGATGGATTCTGGTTATCTCGCTTATTCGAAACCGTTGAGCTTGAGCCTCATGTCAATGTGAATGTTCATGGTGTACACACTCTGTGTGAGACACATGCACAACTCGAAGCGATGATAACAATCATGATGCATCAAAAGCGTTCACATGATGCACTTGACGATTGTCGTAAAATCTGGGAAGCAGTCTGTAAATCAAAATGTTAGAAATGGATAAATAAGTTTATACAGGTTATAAACTTATGAGATTACAACAACTTTTTGAAGATATAGACTCTGATCAAAAGAAATTATCAAATGCCCGTGAAGCATTTGATAATTTTATGATTGAATTCAAAGGCCATATAGAATTACTTGGTCTAGATGAATTTGATTATTTTGAGAAATCATACTTGGATATTTTGAGAAAGCTGTATAAGTATACATTCAAGCTTACCTATAAAGATAATCCACTCGGTGTCCGAGTCCTTCCACGAAATCAGCTTACCAAAAACACAATAGGGAAATTGATCACAACCAGCATCAACGATGGTTACACGACAACATTTAAGTATGAGATCCATTTATACATCAATGAAAATAACGATGAAGATCTAATAAGTATAAATGATTTTTATAAAATGTTCACCAATATGTATAAAAAGGTGTTCGTCCATGAATATGTGCATTTTATGGATTCAGTTGATAGTGATAATGAAGAAATGTATATCGATACAAAGCGTAAGCTGAGACAATCTGGTAAGTATATAGACACACCACATGAATACAATGCCTTTTATATCCAGATAATGCATGAGATTGAACATGTCTTTGAAGATCCAAGTGTAATGTCCATATTTTCGAAAAATCCTTCGTTTGATAACTTTATATCTTTAATAAGAGTGGAAACGCATGGCGGGGAGATGTTATCAGATTTGAAAGGAAAGTATGATAAAGCTTTCAAGAAGCGTTTATATCAATTATATAAAACGTATCTAGAAAAAATTAATAGAGAGTGAATATCACTCTCTATATTCTTCGACAGTGCATGTATTATCTATACCAAGACCTGTAAATGGCGTTCCTAAATTATTTTTCAATTTTTCAAACCCGTTTTTAATCTTAAAAAGGCCGTAAGACTTTTCGGAGTCGAATTCTAAGCTCACACAGAAACTGTCAGAATGTATTTGTAATCTATTAGATCCAAATAAAGTATTATTGTTATGATTGTCAGATACAATCTCACAATCGCGATAGCTGTAGATATCAACCGCATATAACTTTAGTATTTTAACACTTCCTACTGTAATATGTGTATCGTTCGCTAATGCACGGTTAAATCGGTTCATCACAATACAACAAAGTGATTCCCGAACTATTTTGAGTTTTTCAGCATCAGTCATAAAGCCTTTACTAGGTTTAATAGCTTCGAGACGACCATTAATATGATCGGTTATCGTATAAACCACCTTTACATTCTTTTTAGGCATAAAAGTCTTCTCTTAATTTTTTCATTGAAAGGTTATTGTAGATTACCTCACCTTTGTTAATGACATAATCTATATACTCAACTCCTTTACCTAAAACAACATCAGTGTCGGTTTTTTCTGATTCTTCAACATTGATAATATCTGTAATTTCATCAATCTCAAGTCCCAAATAGGTATCATGTCCAAGTTCTAAGATGATGATGTGTGTCGGTATTTTATCATCAAAAATATTAAAAATGACTTTGGGATTGATTACTGTAATAACAGTATCCCGTAGATAAATCATTCCATCGACTGAACTATTAGTCGAGAAGAAGCGTGTAGGTTCTCTGTACGTAATAATTTCCTTAACATCCATGAGAGGCACTGTTAAGCGAATATCATTGAGTTTGAAAGAAAGATGTTGCATTCTGTGTATTGCCTCCTAGAAACCTTCTATATTTAGAGTGAGATCTATTATACCATACATTCAATATAGTCTAAAGGGTATAGATTTGTCATAAACTATGCTATACTGATCGAAACATTAAAGGAAAAAACACGGAAATGTATGAATATACACATTAATGATGAAAAAATTATAAATGTCTTAAACGACAGTATCATTGATCGTTTTGAATTTGGTTCGAAGATTTATGCTCTTGATACAAATGAATCCGACATCGATGATATTGCAGTGGTTATGCAAAACGATTTCTTTGCCAATACCTACCTATGGCAACATCATACATTGCAGAATGCAACTGAAGAACGAGACACGATTTTTACTACTTTACAGTTGCTGGTCAGGAATCTAATGACTGGTGATTCAACTGCGTATTTTGAAACCCTTCACACAAATCAATGTAACGGAACAGTTCTTGAATTCTTGTCGCATAGAAGGACATGGTTCTATAATTTCACAACCATACGTTCGTTTCTTGGTTATGCTAGGCGAGACATTAAACACTCCAAAGGTAATGGAAAGCGTTTTGCTCATGCAGTACGCTGTTACTACGCTGCAAAAATGATTTTTGAAGATAACTTTTATACAAATGATTATCGCATCTATGATAATACGGTATATGACTATCTTCGTGCATTGAAGTTGGGTAACCATAATTTTACTAAATTCGAAATGTCACAAGAGATCCAATACTATAAGGAAGCCATAGACGAACTTAGAAAGCGAGTTAGTGAAAGTTTCAATAGTAATCAACGTGATAGATGCCGTTACATGGAACCTAAGAAGCTTCATGAAATTGACGAGTATGTTATTGAAACTAATAAAAAGCTATGGTATGATGTTGAGGAAGATTTTTGCATAGAGCAACTGTATGATGCTCTAGAAAATGGTATCGAATATTAAGGATTGTACATGATCACATCACCATCGTTTGCAGAAAACTTGGCTCAACATAATCCGTATCAATCAAACGCGCCTCGGGTTCTATGCGTATGTTCAGTTGGTATGTTACGTTCACCAACATTGGCGAATGAGCTACATAAAAATTATGGGTATAATACTAGATCATGTGGGGTATTGGATACTCATGCCCTAGTTCCCATTTCTTCTGCACTAATACGGTGGGCTGATGAGATAGTGTTTATGGATTTTTCATCATATGAGGATCTAAAATCATCAGAAGATGCCGTTGATGAACTAGAACGAGCGAAAGCGTTTGGGACGGTTGTTTACATTTTGAGTATTCCAGACAGCTATAACTGGAATGATAAAGAATTGCGAGATATATCCGTATTGCAATATCTCGAAAAACGAAAATATTCAGACATGGAGTGAAGAGTGAGTCTTGTTTACCATACCTCTGACTGGCATTTGGGACATAAAAACATTGCCAAGTTCAGAGAAAAACATAATTTTAAGAGTGAGGCACAAAGCTCATGGACTATCATTAATAACTACAAAGAAATGATTGGTAAAAACGATGTTGTGTTTTTCCATGGGGATATTATTTTTGACCCATATTATCTTGATGTTGTCAAATATCTACCCGGTAATAAAAAGCTTATTCTAGGAAATCACGATACCGAGAAAAAGCGTCGAATTTCTATGAGTGATCTTACTGAAGTATTTAATGAAATCCATGGATTGGTTAAATATAAAGGGTCTTGGTTATCGCATGCACCAATCCATGAAAAAGAATTGCGTGGGTGTATAAATATTCATGGTCATATGCACTTTCAAACCGTGCCAGATGATCATTATATCAACGTATGTGTCGAACATACTAACTATAGACCAATTGCTAGACACAAGCTCCTTGAGAATCATAAACGCTTCCAAGAGCTTATGTTAGAACGCGAGAAGAAAAAGAATGGACGACGATAAGTATATAAAGACTCTTTTTAAGCGTAATACATATATCGAGTCATCTAATGACTGTAGTAAAGATGTGACTTTCATTGTGTCCAATGGGGTTAATGAATTGTACAACATTGTTCGTGATTGTTTGCTCAAAAGGGTAAATGGATCATGTATATATTGTTCCAACGACAATGAAGTCTTCTTTACGGTGTCAAAAAAGGATATGGGTGTTTTAGAAGAAATATCTAAAAAGATAAAGAGAGATAAACGTATACGTTTAGAAAAGGTTTTATTAAATACTCGTAAAATAAATTCATACTTGCATACAAAGAAAGGGTAGTTATTCTACCCTTTGACGTATTTCCCTATACCATACTGGTTCTTGGTAGAATTCAGTATTAACTTCCCTTTTGCCCATTTCTGGGTACTTCTCCCAAAGTAATATTTTTTGTATAATGAACTCTTTATAACAAGCAGTAACATCTTGATTGAGATTGATTTTGGCCTTCATATCATCTGGTGCTGAGAATGGGGGTGTGGAAAACTCGCCTTCAGACATGCTTTCAGGTGGATTCATTAGACTGTCAAGGACAGCCAATTCTACTTTTTGTGCCTTACCTTTCATGAGACGATAGTTTTCACATAGACGCATCAGTACAACCAGCAACCAATTGTAGTTAGTAACGTTAGAACGTACCCATTTATTACATGGATGGTTCACATGTGTAGATTTATAAAGTACCGTTTCGCGCCAATCGCGTAACCGATGACGAAGTATATTTTTCTCATCGCGGTATGGCTCTCCATCTAAAACGCGATGAGCCGTTGAAAGCATTTGTGCATACTCAGTGATCATTTTATTGGTATGTGTAATACAGTGTTCGTCTGCACAAATAATCGCGTCATTATTAGTAAAAAAGATATTCATTATTCAACCCAGTTGCTGTTTTCAACGGGTACGGGGAGATTCATGTCATAGAGGAAATCGAACAGTTCTTCAATAGTTTCTTTTTCATAACATCCGTGTTTGATAGAAAGGAAAAGCTCGCTATCTTCTTGACGTTTATAAACGAAGTATTCCACAGCTTCACCAGAAGAGTCCACAAACTTACGTTCGTTAAAAGTATACTTGTCTACTTCCTGATCGTTACCTTTCATAGTTAAATCTCCGTCAATGTGTATATACATGGTACTAGAATTTCACGGAATGTTCAAGATATAAATATTAATATATTCCATTATAAAGGTGATTCGATGGATTACACAAAATACACAAAGTCACATTTCTTGATACACCATGACAAAAGATACGTATATGAGTTCATAGCCACGTTAGACTTTAAAGAGTTCTACGAAAATCATAGTCATCTGTATGTGGGCACGAAACAAGAATTCCTCAACAATCTCTTAGAAGATATGACCGGAGAGTTAAAAAAGGCCGGGGTGAGTAAAATTGTTCGCTTAGTAGATATGGACACTGCACTGACAATGATTGATATAGAAAAAGATGATGTACCAAATACTGTTTTTGTGTCTATTAAATTAGATGGTAGAAACAACTTTAATCGTTTTAAGATTATGCATCCTGAACTATATAATTACTATTTGGAAAGCTCTAGAATACTGTACGAAGAAGACGAATAACTTAAAATGTCTCCCGGTACTGTTGTATCATCACTTTCACCGACTTCTTCCATAACTCTTCATTTTCGTCTTTCAGGCGCTGGAATAGTATTGATCTGAAATCATCCAAGAATTCTGAATATTTTTCAACTTTCGCATTTTCATCACCCATAAAATAACGCATCAGTTGCATACGATCATTATCTGTTATAGGTATTGTTTTGGATAGGAACTTTACTTTGTTTTTGAAAGTATTGAATTCAGACTTTAATGATGGTAACAACTCAACCGCTGATGTGGCATATTTCACGTATTCTTCTGGGGAATTATCTTTGGCTTGATAATTTTGAATCTGACGAGGATCTACTTTCCCGAATGATTTATACTGTACAAAATGCATCAGCTCATGTTCTATAGTGTTTTCGAATTCATGTAGCGTGTAATCTATAAACGACTTTTTAGGTTGTTCATGTGCAAGCATGAGTTTAAGGTTATGCATATTTAATGTTAAAACATTGGTGTCAGGGTCGTATCCACCATAGTAATGCTCAGATGAATCTACGAGACGAATAGTTAATGATTTATCGGCCTCTTCAATATTATACTTGAATTTATAGGAGCCCAAACCAATTTTAGCATTCATAATGACATTAGATGTATGTGTAAAGCGCAATCTTTTATTCAGCTCTGGATACTTTGGATTGATATTGAGTGACTGTAGAAGCTCAATGCCGCTGTCTAAATCATTATTCTTAGTATTTAAGAAATCAATTACGTAAGCATACACGAATTCCATGACATCACCTGTTAGGTTTTCAGGAAGACGAATCATTGATTCAAATAGTTGGTGTAGGCGCATTCTAAAAATCCTTATATTGCAATGATATATGTATTATTTATGCATTATCATTTTTTTATTTGCTTTATTGAAATCTCTATGTTATCATTTCTATAACATTAACTGAGGTAAGGAATAAAGATGAGTAACGAAAATTTTGTGATGGTATATGGTACATTGAAGCAAGGATTCCATAATCATGAAATCATTTCCTACGACTATGATACTCATAGTAAAAACAAAGGTTACGACTATCTAGGTAAAGTCAATACCATTGATCGTTTTAAAATGTATGACATGGGCTCTTTCCCAGCAATCGCCTTTGATCCAAACGGTAAGATTGTTGCTGGCGAACTTTATGCCGTAGATGATAAAACACTAGAGTTGATTGATATGCTCGAAGGCTACCCTGATCATTATGAGCGTAAGGAAGTTATGCTAGATGTTGGTGTCGAAGCGTGGGTATATTTTTACAATCCTGATAATGTGACAGAAGACATGATCGAAGTTGATTGTGTAGATAGTGTATATACTTGGGACATGTAGTCCCAAGTATTAAAGTAGGTCATCTACCATCCCATAAAAATCTTTAACAATTTTAATGTATTTTTTAGGTGCATCCTTTTTTAATGCAGCAAAAAAACGTGGCGTATCTATTTTAACCTTTAGGGTTTGGGTTCCAACCTCCAAGTCAAATCCTCTGGAACTCAAACCTACAAACATTCTGAAGAATTCTTTTTTCTGTTCAGAGTCAAACATATTCCACCACTCATCACCTTCAGTAAAGTTGCGGAATTCCTGTTCTAGGTTAGCCAGTTGAGGTCGAATCTCTGCCTCTGACGAATAATAGTCATCATGCACATCTTCTTCCGATCTACCACCATGACCATAGTTTGGCTTAATTGCAGATTGATCTTTATGCAAGCCAATGTCTTGTATTAAGTGTTGCAGTTCATGGTCAACAACACTTCTTAGTTTTTTGAATTCAGTCATTGCTTTTTTATCACGCGTGTCATTGAACCATGAGTCTAAAAACGCATCTGAAAGGCTATGTGCATTTATTAATATCTTGGGTGTTCCTTTAACAATACTGTACCTTGATGAATCATTTTCACGAATCATCACTAACACATCAATGGGTAGTACACCATCTTGTGCCATTTGGTCCATATTACTTCTAACGAGCCTTGAGCTATGATAGTAAGGGACATCCTCTGGATGAAATAGGCTTAGACCGAGATAATCACGGTTCCCACTGACACTACGCTTCAAACGCCCCGTGAATTCCATTTCAAGGGCATCTACGGTATACCCGGTAATGTCTTCGACAACCTCTTCAAATTCCTTAGTATCATTTTCAGTAGCACCCCGTGTATGGTAGTGATAGATAGCATAGACTACCATTCTTAGTATGTCTTCTTTGAGATCTTGAGGTACTTTGATTGTTCGCTCAAAAAGATTAACCAGTTTCATTAATTATCTCCGTTTATTATTATTTATCATAAACATAAATACACAGGATAATGGAGTGAACGCCATGTTTGAACGCTTAATCGCTTTTGAAGAAGACAATCAGTATTATTACTATTTCGTTCCTTTTAATATTTCTTTAGTCGAATTTATCGAGAACGTAAAAAATGAAATAGCCGTTAAACAAAGATATAATACTGAGATACATCAGATAAAAAATAAGCTAGACAAAGAACAGAGTTTACTAGAGTCTGGTGATAGTTCAGAAATTACTGCTGAAGACGGCAAGATACTCATACAGACCTTTATGTCTAATCACCCATACGATAAACGTAGTGTTAAAGAAATACTTGAAGATGCAGGTGCTATTGAACTTCTAACACAGATACCAGAAGCAAATGTAATAAGAATTAAAGATTCATAATGATCAAATGCGTGTAAATAACATCTAATGTTAAATTGTTTATAAATAATAGAAAAAGGCACATAGTATGAAAATACCGTATGGTGATATAAGAAAAGTATGTATATTTATTATGTTTATGGCAGTAGTTACACTCTTCATGCCAGCACTGATGTATAAGGCCAGTGCAGAATCGGCAGAAAATCTAATCACTGTTTTGATTGAAGAAAATGAAACCATTGTCCAACGAACAACTGAACTGGTTAAAGCAAAATTAGATTTAACTCTCCCAGAAGAGTTGATTGAGAGAAATATTAGGAAGATGTTGTATTCTGAAAATGAGAATGATGTAGACAGTACGATAACGCGTGTAGTGAGAAACTATCGAATTCCATTATCATATAAAGAACAAGAGCTGTTTTCTAACTATATGAAGAAGAAACGACTTTACTTTTTGCAGAATAGTGATAAGATAGAGAAGTATGTCAATGACTACAGAAAAGAATTACAGAGACCAGTTTCTGGATTTTATTTACAGCTTACTGGATTCCCTAAAAAAATTAGCATAATACAGGAGTAAACAATGGCATCACATAATGATGTTACAGGCGATAGTTTAGTATCGCGCTCAAACACTGACGCATACCGAAAAAATTGGGAAAGCATTTTTGGAAAAAAGAAAAAGAATGGTGAAACAGTTTCTGAAAATGATTCACAAGATGATGGTGAAAAAGACAGTGAATAAAAAAGAGCCTTAAGGCTCTTTTTTATTATCAGAAATATGTAGACTTGATGAAACTTTGTCAAAGTTATCTGATGTGACCTTGACCAGAACTGATAGGGTTGCCGTCATATCATTGATTGGTGATACATAAATGTTGAAAATCACATCGTTTTGGATGTTTTCATAGATTGTGTGACCGTGATATACCGCAAACTTTTCTCTGAAGATATGATAGTTGTTGATTTTGTCCATATCAACAAGAACCCGTTTATTATGGTATCGAGCTTGCGCTGTATACTCTGAAAAATATTTCTGCATCAAAGCGCGTAATCTTTCATTTTTAAACATATAAGAAATTCGTACCCTAATGAATGAGACACTAGAATAACAGTAATTGCTTATAGATGTCAAGAGGTTATTAGGACTTATCCGTTATAAAGACAAAAAATGAAGAACCGATGGCTTCGAAGTTGACTTCATAGTTTTTGTCATCAATATACTTACTATTATTTTCTATATGTTTGTAATATACAGACTTGGAAATCTCTTTTGAATAGCTTCCGAAACCTTTTACAGATTGTTCCCAAAAGTCACTAATCATAATTGTTAGTTTTTTCTCTCCAATCACATTCACTTTCATTGTCCAACGTCCTTAATCTTGTAAATATCATCGAAAGTCATAGCCCCAAACCCTTCGTCAAGATCATTTATAGTTTTAATAATCGAACGTGTTTTGTTAGGGTCAAATCCACGATGATTGAATATGGAATACAAGGTTGACGCATATAGTCCCATCAATTTATAACGATTCAGTTCATTTACAAAATTCCGAATAGGTGAAGTAGTGCTAATGGTAGTAGGTGAACAAATATGACTATGCCCTTCGATATGATCCCTTAAACTCGAATGTAGAATTTTAGTGAGATGGATACTACTATTAGTGTTTCTAATTTTTCGTTCTAGTTCATCCGAAACTGTGACGCCACAAACAATACCATACTCTCTATGATTGGACATTATTCGTTCCCACAGACTGAACGTGGATGGTAAGTTACTACCATACCTAGATGTTTTTTCTCTAGTATACTTTTCATAAGAATGGCGGTTGATAATCTTCAACAGCTGTTCGTCATAAAGAGGTGTGACATCTACACTTACTTGCTTGATTTCAGGGTCGTTGATGTACTGAATGAATTCCTCATCACGAAGCTGATTCTTAAAAGGAACCTTATAACGCTTATCTTCATTGCGTTTTATGAAAAAGTTTCGTGCAGACGTGTTGAATAGTAATTTAGGACTGTCAACGTATTCGTTTAGACATCCCAGTGTGATATAGTTCTCGGTCTGTTTAGTGATCATAAAAATCTTAACCTATAAAAAGCGATTAGAATTACGATATCTTACCTATTTTCAAAGGCGAAGTCAACGTTGACTAATGATTTTAAACCCAGTACAATAGATAGAAATATCAAAAGGTGTATTTATGAAAAGCAAAAAACCACTCTATAGCGCATACGTTCTAACTAAAGATTGCCGTGATCGTCTCCTATCGCTGTTCAATCCTTCGTATCCACAGAGGGTCGTCGCTCATCATGTTACTGTGCAATTTGGTAATGTCACTGCTGAGGACATTCCTGATGGTAAAAGTATCAAGGTTGTAGGATATGTTAATAGCGGTGATGGACTTGAAGCACTGGTCGTATCAGTAGATGGTGAGACTACGCGCCCTGATGGTTCTGTGTACCATATCACATGGTCCTTGACGAACGGCTATAAACCAGTAGACTCTAATAAAGTGATTGCTGAACGAGGCTATGATGTGTTGGATGAACAACATAACGTGGAATTTGAGCCTCGGGTGATTTTTGTTTAAGGATCATACATGATTGGGAAACTATTTAAAAACTTATTCAGAAAGAATAGTGTAGAACGTGAAGATGAAATTGACGATAATTCAAGTGCGTCGTCATTGAAAAGTGATTCCGACATTTCAGATAAAGCGTATATGGAAGAGCATGTCAGATGGATACGTGAAAACTTTTCAGGATGGCCTAGTGATAATTATCACTATGCAGTAATAGAAGAGAAGTTTGATCCTGAAAACACTGTAAAATATAGTGTGCGTTTTTTCAAACGCTTACCAAATAATACATCAGATACGGTATTGAGCCGTGACGACATTGAAAAAATTGTTAATCATAAGGATTAGATTTATATGAGTAGTAAATGGGAACGGTTTAAGAAATATATCAAAAAGAGCTGGGCAGATTATCAAAAATCATTGCGCATTCAACGTAATGGTTATGATCCACATTATTATATCACACGGTGTCGTGAATTGGAGAATGAAGTGACACGTCTGCGTAAAAAGTGTGAGAGCTTAGCAAGTGAAGTCGATCAACACAAATCAAAAACGAACGATAGTGATGTAGACTATGACGAATATATGTTTTATAAACGTGTCCATGACGACGTTTCTAACCTACACCGTTTGTTTCCTGTAGAACTTAGAAAGATGTGGTCGGGGAACGAGGTATACACATGGCTTCGTAACGCACAGCAAGAACTTTTGAAGAAAGGATGAGGATAGTATGACTACGGTTGTTATTGATCTTCGCCATCATAAGGTAGTGACAGATACACGATTGACATATATTAGTGAATCTAAGCGTAAAATCACATTCATGTCTAAAGAGATCGCACTGCCTTTTATCAAGTCATATAACGTTGCATTTGACGATCAGTATAAAAAGAAAGCATATCGTATTAAAAGAAACGGTTTTACGGAAATAGTATGTATGAGTGGGATTGTTTCGGAAATTGAAAAGTTTATGAATGCTTATTTGAGAAACAAGCTACCTCGGAAATATTTAAAGAATTCAACTGTCAACATTATTTCATACAATGGTCGTGAATGGATATCGCGGTCATATACTAGTTCGTCATATACTTCTTATAAAGAAAATGATTGCGGGTTCATCACAACAGGTTCTGGCGGGACATTTGCATGCGGTGCGTTAGATATGCTAAGTGTGAAAGATAAGAATAGAGCTATCAAGGCAGTTAAATCCTCTATGGTGTATGACAATTATAGTGGTGGTAGTATTTCTGTGTTGAATTTTGAAGACTTAAACGATATTAATTAAAAAAGAAATATAAGAGAGATAGTTATGAGACTTGCATTTGCAACTGGAATGAATGGGGAATTTTCATATAATGGTGAATTACCATGGGGTACTCCGATTAAAGAAGATATGAACCATTTTGTGAAATTTTGCGCTGGTAAAGTATTAATCATGGGCTACAAAACATGGAAGTCTTTACCTGAGAAAGTCAGAGAAAAATATAAAACCCTTGTTGTTTTTACTCGAAAAGACGATACTTATCACAACTTCGAAGGTCTAAAGTTTATTGTTGAGGATATGTCTCAATTCACATCATTTATTGAATTCCTCTCACAATGCGAAGAAGGTCTTGACCAAAAGACTGAGTACTGTGTTATTGGTGGCGCGGGTATCGTTGAGGCTTGTCTCAAAAATCTGGAAAATTTCGATGCAGTTCTCCACACACTAGTTGATCCAAAAGAAAATCAACTGCCCCATACTCAAGCCATATCTAATACTTTAATTACCCATCTTGACACATTATTTAAGCGCCAAGATCCATATTTTTATGAAAATGAAAGCTTTGCTATCACTGTAACAGAATATTATAGAGATTGATATGAATATATTTAAAAAACTTAAAGAAAAAAGAAAGGCTAGGAGGGTTCTTCGCAATTATAAAGAGAATGCGGAGAAAATTCTTGTTAAAACGTTCTCACGAGGCTTCTATCTTTCTAAGAAGCGTGGATGGGAATTGAAAGCCTTTAAAAATTCGATTCGAGTTTTTAATATCACAGGGAAGCAGGAGTTATATAAGACTCCAACATATTTTGCTATTAAGAGTCATACCGGAACTGTCTGTATATTCTCTGGTCTTAAGAATGATTGTAATAACAATAGTAAAGTATATGGCTACTTTGATAGATACGATGATGATTTTGTGAATAAAATGAAAAACTTTATGTCGAATATTATAGATGGCGGAAAGGAATTGTTAGAAAAGAAGCCTGAAAAAAATAGTATTTGTATTCATCTAAATGACTTTGATAGATTGTATTTAACTGCCATATGTACTATTACACAACCGCATAAAATGATTTACGTGGATAAGCAAATCAGTATTTATGAAATAAAAAATAAAATTAAAGATAACCTTATAGAAGAATACTCAATGGTGGGAGATAATGAATAAAATACTATATTATGAAAAAAGTGATGCCGTACATCACTTTTTGACCAATAACAAATACCATATATTTGCGCATGGAGCAAACTGTCAGGTGACTATGAACAGTGGAATTGCTCGTGATGTAAAAAGTCGCATTCCAGAACTTTATCATGCAGACCTTGAATATCATCTAGAAGTTGGTGGTGACCATAATAAAAAACTTGGTAAGTTCAGTATGGTTAGTTATGAAGACGAAGGCAAACCTCCCCACAAAATGGCATTCAATCTTTATACACAATTGTATTATGGTACTGAGAGACGATATTTTAACTATGGAGCATTTATCGAAGCATTAGAGTCTGCGATTAACGAAGCCATTCGCAAAAAGTGTTATGACACAAACAACTCACTTAATAACACATTGAATGTCATAATCCCTAAAATTGGTTGCGGATTGGGCGGTGGTGATTGGAATATTGTTTCTGAAATATTGGAATATAAAACATTTAGTACTGAAGTAAATGTCGTTTTCCACGTGCACGTAAAATATTAATTTAAAGTAATGCTATCTATGGGGGTGACAAACCCTTAGAAATAAAGTATCATTGTGTATTCATACATATTGGAGTAAATTATGATTTACATGATCTTGGGCTTTACATGGGCCATCATCATCACGCTTGGCTATTGTTTGAGTTATGGTATTAAAAATATTAGTGTACCAAAGTGTTCCTTGTGGTTTATTACATCCCTATTAACAGGTGCCGCAGTCGCATACTTGACTACCCCTGTGATCGGATTCTTTTATTTTGGATTCTGGGCTTATTATATTATTCCACTATTTGTAGTAATTTCATTTCAAGCACATGCATATTCACAATCAGAAATCGATAGTAAATTACCATCATGGATCGTTTTCTCATTGATGGGTCTATTTGTTGTAGTTCTGTTTGTGAGTAGTTCTAAAATCTTACACCATGAACGTTATCACGATCTTCTAACAGTCAAGAGTGAAAACGAATTTGACCCTGAAAAGGTGTTTCTCGATCAATCACAGGCACGTTTTGTTGATCAAAGCCTGTCTTCGAGATCTGCAAACGAAATTCTTGGTAAAGAGCGTGGTTTGGCATCACGGTACGATGTTGATACTATGCGTGTACAAAATATCAACGGACAGCTTCGCTGGGTCTCGCCGCTAAAACATTCCTCTTTTTTCCGTTGGATGGATGACAGCAACTCACCCGGCTACATATCTGTTAGTGTTAATGAATATTCAGATTCTAAATTGAATACAGATGACGCTACTATTTCTTATGGCTTGAACGGATACTATTTTTCTACAGATGTAGACCGTCATGTATACCAAAACGGTTACAGTACCACACTGGTCGATGACTATACGTTAGAAGTCAATGACAATGGCAAACCCTACTGGGTAGGATCTATTGTTGAACCTCAAATTGGTTTCTCCGGTAAGACAGTTCTTGGTATTATCATTGTTGATGCTAAATCGGGTGATATTGAAAAGTATTCTGTAGAAGATGCTCCTGAATGGGTAGACCGTATCTATCCCCAAAGTGTAGTACGCGATCAGGTCACCTATTGGGGTAAGTATTCCGGTTCATGGTGGGACGGATTCGTAGGTAATAATGTTGTAGTAGCAACGCACGGATCTTCTATCGTGTTCTCAAAGGATAGTTCTGCGTCATGGTATACAGGACTTCAATCTAACAGTGGTAATGACGAAAGCTCTATGGGCTTCATGTTGATCGATACCCGCACAGGTGTTGCTTCTTACTATCACCGTTCTGGTATTACTGAAATGGTTGCCCAAGATACTATTGAAGGCCGTGTGCAAGAATATGGATACAACGCTTCATATCCAGTACCCTATTATATTGGTGGTACAACAACATTTCTTTCGGTTCTTAAAGATGAAAGAGGTAACGCACAGGGCGTTGGTTTAGTTGCATATGACAATCGGTCTATGGTTGCATATGGTGAGAACTATCAGATTGCACTACGACGCTATTTGTCAGTCCTGTCAAGTAATGGACGTAGTGATTTGAATAATGATATTGAAACAATTAATATTCATGGGGTTATTGATAGGGCTTATGTACAGCCTGTCGATAGTCGCCTTATACTCACTTTTACTATTACCAATTCTGAGTACAGTGGAGTTATTTTCTTCACTTCTGCGGACGGTAATAAAGAAACTGTTCTTACACGTGACGGAGATTCTGTAAGCTTTGATATAATGTCTAACAGCAGTTCTGAAATTCAAGCAACAAATTTCACTAATAAAACCATAGGACATAAATGAAGGTAATTTATTTAGATATTGATGGTGTACTTAACTGCTACAGTGACCATGAACGTTTACATAATAGTTTACGCACAACGGGATTGATACCAGAAGATATACATTTTTTTACTCGCGGTGACTATGTGGTTAGTGATAAGCTAAAGCGTCTTCAGAGTATTGTCAGTGAGTACAATGCACAAGTAGTCATTGTGTCATCATGGGCTACCTTCAATGGTGATTCAGAGAATATTTGTAGGTTTTTAAAGGTTCCATATCATAGTGATGCTCTAAGCACAGGAGGTGGCCTTATGAGAGGCCGAAAAGTAATAGAGCATAGTGAGCTATATAATATCAATAGTGATGATTATATCATTATTGACGACTCAGGCGATCAAATGTATGAGGATCATTCAAGGTTAATACATGTTGATGGAAGTACTGGTTTATGCGATAATGATATTGAAAAAATTCATCATTTATGGAGTTGTGAATGAGCAGGTTTCTTCTTACTGAACAATTAAACAATATCGTCAATACATTAGTCAGTTATAAATGGGATATAAACAGCGAACAGTTTATATCCCCCGTATTCCCTGTAAAACGAAGATCTTTTTAATACTGTAAGATTACAAAATAATAAAATTTTCGCACAACAGTATAACGAATTAATTGAAGAGCTTGAAATATTGTTCAGTAATTTACAAGATCTTACTGATATGTATGCATCATATAGGTTTTTTAGATTGTGTAATCATTCTAAAAGTATTGACTGTTTGAGCAATATGTATTTTGATGATGAAGATATTCATCATATAAACAAACTTTCAGTTAAAAATAATCTTCTCAGTGCGAACTTTTTTCCTATGTTGCATGATACACTTACAAATGTTGATAACATTCTCAACTCTAGTATCATTGATAACTCTACCCGACATAGATTTATTCGTGATCTTAACTTATTGCGTGATTCTATTGAAAAGCTTACTATTAATGGCGTTGACGAAATGTTAGATAAGGTGGTTGTATGAAACAGAAAAGAGACAATTTCTCACTAGATTATGAGGCACGTGTCTTAGCTGATAGTAATAGTAAATATAGCTTGGCGAAACGTGTGATTGAATTACAAGATGAAGTCGAAGAACTTAAACAAGGCTTAGAGAAAGATAATGAAGTGTCTATCGAACCCTGTACATGTGGTCAGGTAGTATCAGACGAATCTACACTTATCGATAGCTTGTACCCTCAAAATCGTGAAAGAACCGAATGGGTCTTTGGGTGCATGGTACATAATGGTGGGTGTGGCAGGCAAGTATATGCTGAAGATAAACAGACGGTAGTTAATCGCTGGAATAACGGCGATGTTGATGAATATTTGAGAGACTAGTTATGGTTAAAATAGATACTATAGAAAAAAGAAATAACCCCAAACGGAAACGTAGATTGCGTAAAAAACTGCACGTAGCAGAGTTCAAATCCGTTGATATCGTAATGAAAATTTATGGTCTTGCTGACAATACTGATGACGACGGCATTGACGATTTCTTAGATTATATCGAAAAACTTTCACCAAAGTATGGATGGAAAGGTGGATATGTAATGTTTACCTACGAAGATCATAGTATCATTCATGTGCCAATACTTCACGCACCTTTAATTGAAAGCGGTGATAGTGATGAGTATGTACATGAACTAAGTAATCAAACGAATTATGAGATTGAGTTGATTAGTATTAAAGATTCGTGGTATAGTGACTATTTGTAACGGGAATAGTATGAGTAATTTAGACTTTGATGATTTTATTAAATTATCGAACTCAAAGAAAATTGTTTTAAACACACAGAAACATATAATCAGTAAAGCTTTATTGGATGACGACACATCAGACTCCCCTATTGTCTGGACATTTCCAAAATGGGTGTATGAAAAATACAGGGATGTGACGTTCATAGATCCAAACAGAAGGACAGCTATCGACTTGATCTGCCTAAAAGGGAAGACTAAAAACGGTGATTATTGTGAGAACGAGTATTACGCAAAAATACATAAAGAAAATGTAAATTATTTAATCGATGAAGATGGCGAGAATGTTGTATATACAATATCCATACCGGGCTTCGATGAGTTATTAAAGGCATTCTTTCCAAATATTGAATTCAATTCGCCTAGTTATATAACATTGTTACCAGAAAGCGACTTTGGTAACATCGATGGTAGATTTTTTATTAACATACCTAAGAGTTTAGCGGCAAAAGGCATTGACTATTTACGTAAGTATCATGACGGCGAGCTTGCACTAGGTTACACAACAGTCTACCTCGATTTTAATACGTGGGTGGCCGGGACAATGCCACCACGACGTTACTATTTGATAATTAAAGATGATTTTTTAAGTGTAACACAATATGAAAGTCTTATGCGACTTAGTAAATTGTATCATGGCGACGAGGAATTCGAAGCTAATTATGTCGGTATGAAGGTTGATCTTAATGTCAAAAATCAATACTTGGAGGCATTCACAAAGAAAAACGTACTCCAAAATGTAAATGATCTTCTCGAACGTTTTAAAAAGGAATAATATATGAAAAATAGTAATTATATTAAAACATTATTAGTCACATTTTTTCTAGCCACATTATTTGTGGTATATTTCTCATCTATCGGTAATAGCGATACTTCACAAAAATTATCGCTTGGTGAAGAATCACGCGAAGTTTTAACAGTTGCTTGTAAAGTAGTAGATATGAATATTCAACAGGCTTACTTATATAAACGTGTGCAATACCTCGCTGAAAAACATCGTGAGAATATGAGTGATTCCAAAAAGAACAGCATAAGCAGACGATATGATGAGACACTAGAAGATGCCAACAAGTTGGTAGCTGTTTATAATAAACAAGCAAATTTTTACAGACAAGAAGATTTGAAACGATATAATCTTCCCATTAAGATACAGAGTCCGGTAAATCATAATACGGAAATACATTGTGAATGAAAGGCTTAAAGTGAAGAATGAAAATGACTTTTCTTTAGATGACTTATCGTTCTTATACAAACACCCTCGTATAAGATTACTTTCATCTAAGCTCAAAAAAGCAACGAATGAATGGACAAATCTAGATGGGTTTGTAGTATATGATTACGATAAGCCGCGCCGAGTCATTAAAAAAGAAAAGCTTTCCATCTTTAAGAGAGATCTAGAAGAAATTCTAAAAAACGAGACTATATCGATTAAAATATATCTACCTTTACCAGTATCACATCTTCTTTCATATGTCATAAAAAATCATATGAACGATGCCACTGTGAACATTGTTAATTACACCGATTTTTCAATCTATTTATTATGTAAGGATAAGAAAGCATTGAAGAGCAAATTACCCTCACGTATGATTGACAATTATAAAGGACGCAGTATAAAATTGCTTGCTGGTGGGTATGAAGAAAAGTATGACACCCCGCCACCCGAAAATGGAATGAGATTATATAAAATAATAGACACCATGCATGAGGGTTGGGAAAATGAAATACCTGACGATAGTCTTATGACTACTCTAAAGTCATTGCCGTTATATAAGCACTCACTTTGTTTTACTATACCGTTTGGTATGGTTAAACGTAATAAAACATTAAAGTTTATTGAAATGTTAGAATGCATGCTTACTTGAATGCAAAACATCTCATTGGATACACACACTAAAACAAATTGTAATAAAAACGAGGGAATTATGTACACATTTCAGGACTTAAAGTACATGTATTCGCACCCAAGAATCCGCGTACTTCAGGGCAAGGCAATTGCCTCCTTGGATGTAGACTGGAACAACATAAAGACCATTGTTAAACACGACTACAAGAATCCAAAATCAAAGGCGAAAACCGAATACATGTCAATGTACCGGGATGACTTGAAGAAATACATGGATCAAAACCCAAACACAATGGTTAAGGTTTACCTTCCCAAGTCAATCAGTATGATTCTACAAACCATCATTGAAGAATTCTCAGATGAGAATACCGTATGTCGTGTTCGTAATGATTACGACTACAATATCCTAACTATGGTTAAGCAGAAGAAAACATTTGATGACAACTTTGTCAGTAGTGCAACACAAGCAGACGGAAGGACATTTAAACCAGCATATCGTTCAACCCTCAGAAGATTGTTGCAAGACAACTTTGGTATCACCGACTTAGAGGAATACCGTGACTACTGTATACTCAGCACTGATGGTGTTCATAGAAAAAGCGATGTGGTTGAATTAACACCCGAACAGCTTAGTGCGCTTAGACAACTATGTTTATATAAACGTGCGAACTACGTTCAAATTCCAATCAACACAAACCGGACAAAACTCATGAGCTTTATTAATATCGGAGAACTATTATGGGGAAAATAACACTTGATGATTTTATTCACCTTCTTTTCAATTATCGTGTTGAACTAAATGAAAAAAGCTCATTGACGCCTAAACATTTTTTCAACGGAGTATCAAAAAACAAATGCAATTATAGAATCGGCAAGCGTGTACCTGCTTTAGACTATGGTTATCAATATGATATTTTTAAAAAAGAGTACTTACCCTCAGAAGAAAATATCAAAAAAGAAATCGATAACTATGATGATTCACATAATTATCAAATAATCGTAGATATACCACCAATGAAGTCATGTATCAAACACTTTTTTGGTAATATGGTTGAATATGATGATGGATATAACCCTCAAGGAAATCATTTGGCTTACGATTATAAGTTCATGCTGACAATGCCTGTTAATTTACCAGAAGTACCAAGTTCAATTACTAAGCGGTTTTCTGTTGGGCGCTCTTATCACGATGATGCTTTGTATGCTGGTACACAATATTATTTTCGTAGTAGTCGTACAAAACGTAAAATGGAATTTACGAAGTATAAACAAATAATTCGCTTATCTCATGGAGCCCAATACTATGATGACAGCGACTATGAACAGTTAGCCAAAGATATTAGATTTTGTAAATTGGTTTGTAAGGATCATTCTAAAAAGCTTCTGGTTTCAAGAGCGAGTGACCTTGAGATCAACCAGTACAAAGTCTATGCAGGCTCTGTATTTAAAGCTTTGAGTAAGATTTGTTGACTCGGGCGTCAAAATGATTTAAAATGAATTAAATCATGGGAGATATGTTATGCATATTAAGGTCTTCACTACAAATAGCCTGAGTGAACATTACGAGTTTAGTAATGATATCCTGTTTGAATATGAATACGAAGGTCTTGATGACGTTCCATATCTCTCACAAGGATTCAATTGTGCCATTGGTGATGAAAGTTTTCTTATTCTTGCCGTTGATGAGTTTAAGAATAAAATCGCTGGTGCTGTTGTAATTACCAACAGTTCTAAAGAAACCCTGAATAATACAGGTGCAAAGTGCTGGATCAATAGTATTGGTGTTGCGGATGAATATCTCGGTCGTAAATTGTCTCGTCCTCTTATTCATGAAATGTTCAAAGTATGTAAGAAAGAAGGGATTGATAAGATTGAACAATCATCTTATACCGAAAAAGGTCAACAACGTGTCCGTCGATTGTTTGAAGAAATTGAGAAAGAATATCCAGAAGTCGAATACATTGATGTCTTGAATGTTGAAGAAAATGATTATTGTGGTACTATGTGAGAATAGTATGGAGTTGAATAATGAAAGAGTTAGTTACAGCGAAGCGATTGGGTCATAAAACCGATCTGAAATGGTTGACGATTGTTAATGGAAAAATCGTCAGTGCCATCAAAAGTGATGGTAAAGAATTTAAAATTCATGAAATTGGTGAACTCATTCATTCATATGATCCTGTTGCACCTACTTCCATGTTTAAACAATATTTCAGTCAGAAACAATTGAACTACCGTAAAAAAGATGTGAATACTATGAAAGAACCTCGTAGCAAAAAACAACAACCCGCGCCTAAGCCTAAACAAGAACGACCAAAAATTCCCAATAAAACCACACAGAAATCGATCAATGATTTAAACAATGGTAAAGGTGAAAGGGTCGAATCTATTAATGACCTTATGAATGAAACTCAATATAAAGGTTCACCTGAAATCTTCAGTGATACCGTTGAAACAACGTTGGTGCTGGAAATCTATAAGCTGAATGGTGAACTCTTCTATAGTATTGAGTTTGAGGATGAAGAAGACTTTTCATATCATCTGCGTAAAAAGAAAGAGAAGTACCCCAATTATAAATTTGTTCGCAAAACAGTTCGTTCGATGGTGAGTTATGTCGAACTATAAACTTACTATCGAGTTAGTACCTTCAACATCATGGTTTAATAATATTCGAGACATGGTGAGTCGTAAGGATTGGGATATTATAAAGTCTATGACGTTCAAGCATGCAGGATACAAATGTGAAATCTGTGGCGGTACAGGCCCTAAGTGGCCTGTAGAATGTCACGAAGTTTGGGAGTATGATGATGTCAACAATATTCAGAAGCTAGTTAGAACAATTGCTTTGTGTCCTGATTGCCATGCATGCAAACATATTGGATTCCACATGAGAACTAGGTCTAAACGTGTTCCAAAGCTCCTGACTCACTTCTGTAGGAAAAATAACATTAGTGCTAAGGAAGCTGAAGACTATATTGTTAAATGCTTTCAGGAGCATCACAGGCGTTCTCAGGAGCAATGGACAGTGGATGTATCGTGGATTAAGAATCGATTTCCAAACATGAAGTTCAAAGAGGATACGTGAACGATGAGGAAAAAGGCTTCAATTAACATGATGTATTGTTATGATGCAATGTATCCAAACCTTTCAGATCAAAGTATTGATCCAACAGAATATCCATATATTATGGTTATTGCGTCTCATGATGCTGATTCTACCGAGATGGTTGTGAATCCGGTGAAAGTTAAAAAAGAAGATTCTTTTTATTTTAGACCGCACAACTTTTCACCAACTACATTTAGTCTAATGAATATCACATCACAAAAATCTAAACATGATATTATTCCATTGAACGAGGTTGATCCAAAGATTTTCAAAAAGCTTAATTCGTCGTTCAAGCGTGGTGATGAAGTCTGTGACACCTTTTATTTAAATTTTCAAGATGTAACTTTACTTTCTAAAGATATCTATGTTGTAAGAGAACATATCAATTCTCTAGGAATAGAGAGAAAAGAGAAGTTTATTTATTCTCCCAGAGCTAATGGTATTGATCTCGATGACAAAACCTATCGTATTCGTAGTCTTGGTGGGAGTGCAACGGCAGTTGGTGCAAGGTATCTAGATAACAATAGCGTTATTGTTTTTGACCCAGATCATCATTATGATTATATGTTTGATAAGCGATTTGAGAAACGTGTTCTTAAGGACATTAAGCATGATGTTCTTAGAGTTACTGACGTATTTCAACATATCGATCATACTGATTTGAATTCAGCAACAAAATATAAAACGCGTAAGTTTTTTGCACATGTTATGGTTTTCAAAAAACGTAGTAGTATGGAAGAATACGGTTATTATTTTACTAAAAAATGCAATCGTGATTGCCACTTTGGAATGCATTCTTCTGTTGACGATCCAGTTAATAACCGTGTAAGACGCCTAAAGTCGCTTACAGAAGATCTTAATATCGAAACGGGTACGGTATCTAATAAATCTAAATCATATGAGGTGCTATTTGATTGGGAATATGTTGCGTCTGAAGATTTGTTTGACGACATTATTAGGGAGATTGACGCGGGAACTTTTTACACAGATAAAAAAATTGGTAAGAACGTAGAAAGCCTGATGTCTATACCTATCTATATTGATGAAGAGAAGTTTATCAATAAGATGAAGTTGCAAACAAAATGGAAACAATGTATTGAGACACTAATAGTAAATAATGAGCTATAATAGGAAAAATAAAATGAATGCTTTAAAATTGTCCAAGCTTAAAGATCTAAATGTGTTGTACGCTCATGATGAAATATTTGATATTATCGAACACACGGATTTTGATCCAAAAAAATATCCTTATGTATTAATACCTAATATATTAGGTTCGAGAACAGCAGACTTTGTATCAAATCCATCTATGTTGAGAAAAGAGACGTATGGATATATTGATAATGTCAATGCTAATAGCCCAACTAATTTTTGTCTCATAAGTTTCCATCGTCAAGATGGTTCAGATTCAATTCCAGTTGATGAGATTGGTAAAAATACTTTAAATAGTTTGAACGATGGCTTCAATAAGATGAAAGATGTATCTGACGTGTTTAAGGTAGATCTAAACAATGTTTCTACAAAATGTGAAAACAGCTTTTCGTTACTAAGGGCTATCGATAATCATTCGAATAAAACTAATAGTAATAATCTTTTGTGTACATCGTATCCGAGCGGTGTTCTGAAGCTTAACGAGTATTATATCTCGCAGGCATATAATATGTTTGTGAATAATTTAGAAAATAAGTATGAGAACACTATTCTATTTGATCCACGTGAACAATTTTCTTACATGTTCGACGCTAATCTTAGTAAAGAACTTCAGAAAGATATTGCCAATGAATTGGTGAAAGTGTCTGAAATTAATTCAATAGAGACCTACAATGATGTTGATATTCGCAAGGCATTCTTTTCTCATGTATTACTTTGTAATGATATAGATACTCTAGCTTTCTACAGTGATTATCTATATGATAACCACAACATGGATTCGACTATAGCTATACATTCATCGGTTGACGACCCTGTGACTAATTATCTAGTAGAATTGAGAAATACCCAAAAAAATATTCCAATTACCTACGACAATTTATTCCCAGAAAACAATAAGCTATGTGTGGAATTTTCATGGGACGCTGTTATTGAAAACGATATGATCGATACTATTTTGAAAGAAATTGACGAAGGTGGTATAGTACCTGAATGCAATTTTAATCAAACGGTTACTCATGAAAACTATGATTATTGTCGCTATTTTATCAACAATAATTCATTTTTAGGGAAGATTAAACTAAAAACAATTTGGATGGATTGTATTGATGGTATTGTCATCAATAAGGATAGCTGTTATAATGAATGAAAATCATTATCTAAGAATATTACCAGTTGTGAAAACACATAGTTCTCTTGGATTTCTCACACTCTATACACTTGACGATATTTATAAGTATGTTGATGTGGATGCCGAAAATTATCCATGTGGCTTATTCTTCACAGAGAATAATGCCTCTGTGATATATAGTTTATTGTTTCATAGAGGACCATTGGATATTTCATTCATTAACTCATCGAAATCATGTTATACGACGATAGAGTGTATGTATTTTTCAAGAAATGGTAAAGGCGTTCCTTCATCGGACGTACCGCAGAATTTAATTCATTCAGGTACATACCGTTATAGTGACATAATGCATACTTTTAAATTTAATGATTATGGTTTTTATTGCATTGATAGAGATTACATTCATCCATATGAGACAGACGACAGCTATAAGGTTCATGTACTACGTCGAGAAGACGTAGCTGAAATGTTTAATAATGATCCAGATGGTTTGTATGAATTTATGGATCGATATGCATTTATTAGAGATACTGACAATCAAATAGAGTATATTTTTGATGAAGATCTTTCAACACTAATAGAACATATAGAAGGACATGTAGAGCATTTTTTCATTGATGACGCGTCTGAACCGAATATAAACCCTGAACTAGCGAATACGTGCATCTTACTGAAATCTATGAATGATTTAGATAAAGTAGTCGAATACTTATCATCAAAGGATATTACATATATTCCGTTCTATAGTTCACAATGTGAAGAGAAAACAAATCAAATACTCAATAAGCATAAATCAATCTTCAAAACTTTGTGTACCTATGATGATAGTCCATTTGAAATAGAAGTTAATGAGGATGGATATTATAATAAGAACGCATATAGTGTTAAGTTTAATGCGTTAAACACATCTAAGGAGCTTATTCATAAGCTTCTCAAAGCGGGACTGATATGGGAATACACTGATACGTCAAAAACAAATAAGTACACTGGGGATAAAAGCATACTGAGTGAGTACGGTATGGATGAGCGTTTTCTTAGATGGCTTAAACTAACTGATCAGAAGACTTTAGAAAGTGTTTGGAGAATCACTATCTATAAAAATGTTTTAGATAACAAAGAGGAATGATTTAATGAAAACAATTACTGATTTATACACATATATCAACAAATATTATGAACGTACATTTGCGTTAAATATGTTGTTGATTGTTTCAGCGTTGATCTCTACCACTATCCCCGTAACATATGCACTGTTGTTACTAACTGCGGTAACAGGTCATATTGTATGTAATTTTAAGCTGTGGTATATCAGCCATAAAGTCTTTAAATACAACCCTCGACATGCAAATAGCAAATTAATGGAATTGAAGATGTCGTCGTTCGCGACGACATTTGTGTTCATTGTTCTATTTATAACACTAATAACTATGATTTCTACTACTACGGCTCTTGATGTTGTTTTTTTAGTTCTGATTTTAATAGGCTATTTTTGTTCAGAGGTATATTGCGCTACCAACAGTCTATTCCCTAATATGGAACTTTCTCTTAAGTAATTTTTCAACCCTGTTGATTACAATAAATACTATAAAAATCAACAGGATTGAAAAATGCATAACCTACCTCTAATACTTGAAAAATCATATAGAAGACAAATATCCGAAGGCGTCACTTTCGGCGAAAAAGAAATTAATGACATTCTATCACGTTCTAATGATTTCAACGTTGGTGTTGAATATGAAATGAAATTTGAACCAGATGTGACGATGGATGATGTAATAACAATGCTCAACAAATACGGAATTGCTTTTGATTCTGTAACTACCGAGCATGACGACATGATAGAAATCATTACCGGGAAGATGTTTTTGCGTGAGGCGTTGACTCATATTAAATCTATGTTTTCGTTCATAGAACAGGAAGATATTACAGTCCCTGAAATGGCCGGGATGCATATATCCATATCTACTAATAAATATGAACTTGATGATTTCAATCATGTTAAGTTCTTGCTATTGATGGATTCAGACTATATCCATAAAGTATTCCCAGAAAGAGATCATGTAAAAAACTATAATCGATATATAGAAATAATGCTCTCTGAACTACCGAGCCAACGGTTGAGATCAAAAAAGGATGTAGAAAATATTGAGTGGCGTATAATGACTGAACTTGAAGGTTCAAAGTATATCACAGCGGCAGTCAAAGATTATTTCACTAGTGACGGTAGAATTGAACTCAGATTCATTGGCGGTAAAGACTATCATGAAATGTATGATGATATTAAGATACAACTGTTAAGATCACTCCTTCTTATGGAGGTTGCTTATACTGATCTATATGACAAGGTGTATTATAAAGAACTATCCTCATACTTAAATCAGGATATAAAACTAAGTGGTGTGCGAAAAGAAGCCTATGAGATCATTAAGTCTGGTAATTCAAGAGATGCTTATCGTTTTATCGAAAAAAACGCAAAACACTTTTTTAAAACTGGTAAGTTGCCAAAGGATCTATTAGATAAACTTGAGAATGTTATAATACAAAATCCAAGAATATCAGTTGCTTATGCAAAAAACATACTTAATGCAGACTTTCCAAAAGGTGAGGATATGATAGCCACTGATCCAATATCATCTTTAATATACGCGGTGTTTCGAAGAGAACCGTTCGAAAAGGGTGAGGCTGAAATGGCTAAGGATGGTGCAGTCGCTTTACAGTACGCTAGAACAATTGGTGAACCGTTTCCAGAGGGTGAAGAGGCCATTTCAGAACATCCAAACCGTAGCTATATGTATGCAAGACATGTTTTACATGGGGCTTTTCCATTAGGCGAAGATGCAATAGCAACTGAAAGTGATACTGCCTTAAAATATGCTTTATATGTGATTAATGATCGATTTCCTAAAGGCGAGGCAATGATTAAAAATAGTGACCATTGGGAAGCCTACAAAACGATGTTTATTGATAAGGATTAATACCTATGAAAGTAAATGAAATTATCACAGAATCATCATCGACAATTCTTCAGTTAGATGAGTACAGGAAGTTATTGGAGTCTGAGTATTCAGACGCTTATAGACAAGCACTTAAAGGTAATCTCATTTATCGTGGGTTCGGAGACATGACGATCACGTTCATGCATCTAGAGCCAATGAGAGGACGTAAGAGCGTGAATACGAACAATGTATACACAGCTATTATGAACGAACATCCAAAATTTCAATCTCTTCCAAAACGTTCAGTCATTGCAACAACTAGTCGTAATGTTGCTATGGTATACTCAGCTAGTGATGATAACTTAGCGGTACTATTTCCTAAAAACGGTACAAAGATTGCAATGGTACCGGCGAATGATATTTGGAATGTAGTACCGGAAGAATTTAAAGGTACTCGGGTTGGTTTCTTTTCGATAGGCAATATGATTGAACGTTGGGCTCTCAAATTAGGCGTCGATCATATTGACACTTTGGAAGAATTGCGTCATCTACAAGATGTTTTTGAAAAAGAGAAAAAGAATGATTCAGAAATATATCAAGACTCACAGTCTAAGTTGAGGTATGAGCTAGAATTATTTGCCAGCAAAAAAATTGTAGAAGAAATTTTGAATGATGGACCTAAAAGATTATATGAAATGATCGACCCAGATTTATTTAAGGTATTCGATATATCAAATCTCCCAGACCTACAGGCTGGAAATAATGAACTGTGGTTTGATGACGAATATCTAGCAGTGAGTGTGAGTTTATTGGATATTATTTTAGATAGATGAGTCATAAAAAAGATTATCGAGTTTAGTGTTTAATTCTATAAAAATATATGAATCAATGTTTTCCGTAAACTCTGTATATTTATCATAATCTTTCAACTTCAACAGATATTCGTTTTTAAACTCAAAATCTATAGAATAAGATATTTCAAAAACGCTGGACGTTATAAGTACATCTAGCGGTTTCTTAGTTGTGATAGAACATACACGTTTCCACACTTTTGTGAAGATGTTTGTGTCATCAACAACGTTGCTGGTATAGTTTATATCGTATCGTATTGAAATCAATTTGATATAATCCGATAACTCCATCATTGTAACAGTATTATCGAACACCTGTCTTATAATCTCAGGTATTTGTTTATCCAATTCTGATTTGAGACGATGAATTACACTTTCTGAATAAGGTGTATCGGTAGCAACGCCATATTGGTGTAGCATTGTATCACTAATAACAGTCATTTTCTTCACCTATACTTTTCTTGTATCCATTTCGATATGTAAAATTTACACCAAGGCAAACCCAATGTTTTATCGATATAATCTTCACTATCTAACTCATTCACTAGTCTAGGGTGTTTAATTTTTATTAAATTTTTCTTAATACGAGATTTGATTGTATACTCTAAAACAAAAGTCAGATCGATACCGTCAAAAGTAGGTGTGCCTCGAAAGCCACGTGGTGAAGGCTCCCCTATTGGTGAGAACCCCCAAGAAATATTGAGACCATCGATATACAATATGTCGTGTTGAAAAGCACATCCTTCTGTTAGAAGGGTATTTAAATATTTTTTACAATATACATCAACATCCTGAAAATATTTTTCTATTTCAGAATAACTCATGTTCTTTTTTAAAGGAACTGAGTTTTTGATTTCTCTAAAGACTTTAAACCCAAAGGTTTCATCATCAAGATCTTTGAAATCAACAACAGTATTCATATACAATGATTCCCGTGAAATTTATTATCCAAGTTCATTATTCCAACAAATATAAGTGTATAAATTTGTGAATTCAAAGAGTCTCTGTCGATAATGATTCTATAGTCATTAGGATACTTTATCTTTATAAAATTAATATTTTCAGGCATTATTAGTTCACAATCGACATCCATCATGATTTCGATTTCCTGATATTTTCTAAACAAACGATCCAAAATCGGTCTATGTGGCATATGGCTGTTGTTTAATATTCCACGGTAAGACGCTGAATTGTAATGTAGATTCATTTTAATACCATGGGTCTTAAATACAGATGGTATATCTACGACACTATTGTTTAAATTATATGTTTGTTCACGTACTATTTTGGCTAATGCTTGTGTATCCAAGTACTTAACTATCTTTTTTATTTTCCGTTTATTCATAGGATAAGGTAGTCGCATGCGAGTGAGAACATGATAATTATTACGCTTACATATACTCATAAAATACACTGCCTAAAAGTGGGTGTGTTTTTAATATTTGAAATACTGTATTAAAAACGTCCGAAACGTCTAGATGTTGAGTTTCTAGAAATCGAATAATTTTCCGTTCTTTATAATATCTATATGCGTGTGGGTACTTCAATTTAATAAGATTTAAATTTTCAGAAAACTGAAATTCAATTACAAGACTACAGTTTATATTAACTGTGTCTTCCAATGTATACGTATTGGTGTTAATATTCGTCGTACATGCAGCTTCTAAGCATCTATTTAATTTTAATAAAGAAGAATCATTGCCGTGTATATCTTTCAAGCAATTCTTCAAAATTTTTTCAGAAAGCTCGCTTATTAAGGTACTATCTTCCTTTCTTACACGCTTAAATGGTTTTATTTTAATCATCGATGTTAAAACAGTGGTGAAACACTCACGGTTTTCATTGTCTACGTAACTATCTAAAAATGCTTCAGTGATGTTCATAATAAGAGTAAGTGTTTTATAGATTCATGATGGAAAATAAATTCTTCGATAAATACCAATGGCGACTCAATACCCATTTCTTTTAAGAGTGATGTGTTTCTATGTATAATGTCGGAATACAAAGTTGGATATTTTAGCTTGATAAAGTTTATATCAACCTTTGTAGAAACCTCGAACGTTATGACATAGCATGCCTCAATTGTACCATACTTTTGAGTACTTGATAAAAATCCACCATCAACAAATCCCGATAAATTAGCATCGATATATACGTCATTGATCTTAAAAATATCATAGTCTGTGATATTATGATCTCTGACGAGATTTGATAAAAATTCCCCACCATTATTTGTTATAATACTAGATATGTTTGCAATATCACTATTTGATAGTGCTTCACGGAGACCATACAACGTATAACATGCATGATGGAATAGGAACTTAATTGTTCCATCACGCATGTATTCAATGTCAGTTGATAATTCCACTGACATTCTTCTTCTTCTTCAATTTGCGACCAGATTCCACAAAAACTTGACGTTCTTGATTGAAATCATAATATACCCCATGGACGGTTGCTCGAACCAATCCACTCAAGTTAATGCGGCGGTGTGCCCCGCGATTTTTAGGGTTATCGACATCATCATCAACCATTTTTTCGGTGTCCCAACACGTAAGAACACCATGCTCTTTATCTTGATTAGCACGATTCCACGATCCATTGGTACCGGGATCATTTTTAACACCAATTGAAACTCGACGTTTAGCTTTCATTTTACGTAGTTCACCATTGGATTTCTTAATAAATTCAACATAAAAGAACTTTGCATCATCAACTTCTTTAATGAATTGATCCACTGTCAAAACTTTAAGCATAGTATGCTCCTAGTAATTTGTTTTGTATATTGTACCGAGAGATCACTATCAATGTCAAGCATAAATATTTTAAAATTATTTTAAAATTAGGAGACGATAGATGGCTACGTATGACTTTACAGTACGTGCGCAAGATGAAACGGGCGCTTTTTCAGATAGAGATTTTTCAATTCAAGTTAGAAACAACCTAGTGGATAGAATATTGGCAATTGATGCCAACAATGCTTACGCATCAGTTGATGGTACTACATGGACTGAACGTACTGGTAAGGGTGGGGAATGGTGCATTAACCTTTTAGGCAAATGGATAGTATGTACAACCGCATATAACTACAATGACGGTTATAGATCGAATTGTGGCACTGTTTATCGATTATCTGAAGATACTATCAATTGGACAGAAGACTTGAGGTTTTGGCTAAGTAATGATGCACCTGTGTACGATGATCAGGGTACTGAAATTACACCTGCTGGTCCACTATATCATGAGAATTTTTATCCAACGCGTGATCAATTTAGTGTTATTAACGGTAAAATAGTGATACCTTCTATTGTAAATAACAAACTATGCATCGTTTATAGTACTGATGCAATTAATTGGTATGCTTATGAAAGTACAAAAACATCACACGCATCTAATATGATGGGGGTCGAACGGGACGTTGTGCCAGTTTCAAGTTCCTAAATCACCAGAGCTTATCCAGTACGGTAATTCATAGACCGGCTGTTCAGGCGCAATATCATTCAGAATACCCGCCAAATTTTTAGAAACTTTAATATTTCTGGTAGTCCCGGTAGCGTTATAAATTCTAACACTCATTGATAAATATCCCCCTATACCTTAAGAATATTTATCATAAAACGGCATATTTTAGGTGTTGGCGGTCTCAGTCAATGAAATTCAATCTCATTGTCGTCACCATAGACAACTACTTTAGCACTAATAATCTTTTCAAAGTATCCTGACCAAAAAGCATGAATCTTTTGCATTTTAGAACCACAGTCAACCTTAAGATAACTTTGCCAATATGCGCAACCCTCTGTAATCAGATTGTTTGGGTAATTTTTAACATCCCTATCGCTCTCACGTATATCTTCCTCAAAGAATTCATCATCTTCGACACTACAAAACCATGACTTTGAAATAAGATCATTAGCTTTTTCTTTAATTTTATCTTTACATCCAATAACAGGATGGTAGTCTCGGTTACCATCGATCTCTTTAATGAAATCGTGATGTTCCTTAATATCTAAGAGTGCTTTCTGAGCCAGTGTGAGCGAACGAAACGCTGCACCAATTTTTTCAGTTTCAGTAAACGTATTGAAACTGTCGCCTGTTTGATACCTGATCTCAATGGTAAACATTATTCTTTAGCTCCATAGTTAATTGTATTTGGATACAAGTCTACACGACTTGGCTCATGAGATCAAGTGATAAATAATAGTAATAATATAGGAGATATACCATGGCGGTAAAAATATATAATGTAGGTATTAAAAATATCAGAATAAATGATCCTGAACCACTTCCGGTTGGGCCGGGGTTTTATTTTATAAGCTCTCTAGACCTTTCAGCAAGGTATCCTGCAATCGCTGATGGGTCGTCGTCCGACACACAAAAAGTGTCTTTCAATATGGGTCAAAATCCATTTCAGGGCGATCCTTTGGGTTATCAGCCGTATGATGTTAATTATAACATCAATAACTGGCTTGGATCACATAGTGTTGAAAGTGGAAATGTCATCGTACCCGGTAATTTACAAACAGTCATATATGATAAAAATTACAATAGTGGCAAATATTATTTCGAAGCTACTATTGTTGACGCTGGATATGCATCAGCAATTGGAATGGCTGAAACTACAGGTCAGCATTCTGCGTTGACAGCCAAGCAGTACGGTGTAGGAATAAGTTATATGGGTATATACGATTCTACTATAAAATCTATAAGTACCGTAAACACATGGTCAAGTGCATACAATATAGTTGATTATGATACAGTACAAGTATGGATAGACTTTGACAATGATTTAATGTGTATTAAAAAACTTGGTACTATTATCGACGACCACCAAAATTATACAATAGCATAAAGGATTACAATGAACGATTTAAGAACTTTTTTATCATCTATTAATGAACAACAAATATTAGTAGAAGGTGTTAAATTTGGCGAGAAAGAGATAAATGATATTCTTTCACGTTCAAGTGATTTTAATATTGGCATCGAATACGAGATACGTCCGACTATCGATCAACGGGTTGAACTAGAACAACAGTTAAAGAATCGTGGTTTAATGAATGCGGTCGATAAGATACTGCCTGAACATGATGAAATGACTGAGGTTATAACTAAAAAGCTTTCATTGAAAAGTGCCCTTAAACATATCAACGGTATGTTTTCGTTTCTTTCTGAAGAGAATATTGAAGTGCCTGAAATGGCGGGTATGCATATATCCATCTCCACAAACAAATATAGCCTAGATGACTTCAATGCGGTTAAGTTTTTTCTATTATTAGACTCAGATTATATACATAGAATTTTTCCAGCCAGAGAACATGTCGTTAACATAGCACATACAATAAAAAACAATATCGATATGATTGTTAGAACCATGCCTCAATGGGAAGAAGGTAGTTTTAAAAATAATATCACAACTTCCAAGATCAAGGATTTGGAAAAACGTTTAGAAGATGACCTACAAGGAAAATACCAAACTGCGAATATAAAAGATTATCATTTACGAGATGGTAGAATTGAACTTAGATTCTTTGGTGGTGAAAATTACCACGATCTATACGACAATATAAAGCAGCAATTGTTACGTTCCCTGTTTATTATGGAACTGGGGTATACTGATTTATATAAAAAAGAATATTACAAAGAGATATATAACGTCATTAAAAATCTTGATCAATATGAAAAGAGTAATCAAGAAGACATAAAAAGTAATAGAAATAAACTTCTCGATGCTATACGTGAAGAGGATGCCGAACAAATATACAAGATTATGAATTACTGGGATCTTGGCTTTGATGTTACTCGCACACCACCAAAACTTTTTAAAAAAGTACTAGATATAATGCTGCGTCATGCCAATGATGAGCTATTGATATTTTTTGCTAGTATGGTAAACAAAGACATTCCCGCTATAAAAGAGCGTATCAAAAACAACCCTGAATTGGCATCAGCTTACGCAATATCTGTGATGGGTGAGCGTTTTTATGAGGTTGAAAAAGACATACTGAAGGATAGTGATGCGGCTGGACGTTATTTGAGTAGGTTCTTTTCAGACCAACGCTTACCAAAAGATTTGGAACAATACCTTGCCGACAACGTAGACATACTTTACACATGGTCACGATATTTATATAGACTCAATGCGTCTGGGGTATTAAAGAAAGAAAATTTCTCTAAACTACCAAAACCTAACATAGATGCAATCATATCATCGCTTACTACATTAAATGAGTCAAACATTTTTAAATACATAGACTATAAAATAATTGATGACCAGAATATCAATGATATTTTAAGAGTATATACTTCTAGAGCAGATGATAAAATTGAAGCTTCAGTAATTATAACATTGCTACGGGATTATAAAAATTACTATGATATAGATGGTGCTGTGGTAACCGACAGTGAATTAAGAAAAGGATTATTGAATAAATCACACGTATTCCACTCTTACTTAGGTACGTTGAGTACTGAAGAAAAGCTAATTTATGTTGATGGCTTAATAGATGAATATGCTGTGTTCATGGATAATGACGAAAATAAAATTGCTGAAAGAATCGGCTCTGTGATTGAAAAAAGACAAGATGGTAATTTAATCACAGACCCTTTGAAACCTATCAACGACGAATTTATTAACGCGTTTAACAAGAAATACAATACGGATATAAAATGATGCATGATCTGAATAATGTTTTAAATGAATCTTATAAGCTTGAGGAAGGCGCTAAGTTTGGACAGAAAGAAGTGAGCGATATTCTTTCTCGCTCTGGTGA
>Ga0114983_1000010_pt1 | contig 69829 bp, 90 predicted proteins | sample Shrwel_input2_RT_FD_87182 | JGI IMG/M metagenome (GOLD analysis project Ga0114983, IMG submission 87182) | Subsurface microbial communities from deep shales in Ohio, USA - Utica-3 well 1 S input2 RT | ecosystem: Environmental > Aquatic > Deep subsurface > Shale gas/oil reservoir > Produced... | reverse complement strand
GCTGCAGGGGGAAATGGACACTAAGGATAACATCCCCCGCATCACGCTGAACAACGCGGATTACCTGGAACATGGTGAGGAGGTGCTCAAGCTGGCGGATAACCAACTGGTGGTGGACATGCATGCCGTGGGTACCTCCACCTGGCTGAACTATGGCTATCACAGTAAAGGTGAGAGTGTCATCAAGTTTGGCGAGATCGATTTCGAGGATCTGGGCAGTTTGCCGTTTACCTACGTCGCTGGTTAACCACCGTACCGGGCTCTCCAACTGGAGAGTCCTATTATAAAGAGGCCACCGCCATGGCAATGTACACCGCACTCTTTGGTGAGGTTACGCTGAAAGAATCATTTACCCACCTCATCGAGAAAACCGAGGATGGTCGATGGGAGTTCCAGTGGGACAAGCTGCGTACTGACCAAACGGTAAATGCGGACCCGCGCGTAGTTGAGTTCTTGGAGGATCAACGACACACGTCACTGGATGCGGTCAGCTCGACCTATTTCGAAGAGTACGACTTCGATGAGTATATAGACCTTCCGCAGAATACCAACGGTGATTGTAAACCCCCTGTCGTTTATGATGCATCGCGCCGGACGGTCTTTCTGTGCACCGACATCGTCAATTACACTGGAACCATCAACAAGCTTCTTCAGGTACTCCCGTTAATCGCCACTACTTGGGAGCTCTACGAACTATACGAGGAAAATAAATGGGACCTACAACCCGACAAACATTCCTCGCGACGGTCTAACGATGGGACGCTGATCAACAAAACCATGCGTGGTGATCGACTTCACGACTGGCAGCCCTTTTAGTCCAGTCCGTTTCACACCTATATCACTACTTTGGACAGAAAAACCCCAACTGACTGAGGAAATAACCATGTCGCTTCCCTACACCACAAAAGACCGTTTCTACCCCACACCCAACGGACAGATGGGGCGGATATGTCGTGAGATATATATTCCCGACGTTGATCATCCCGTGGTGTCCATTGGATCATTGGATACCCTTCCCGATGACAACATGAAACAACTCGTTGACATTCGGGTGTTTACGTTCCAAGGTTGTCAAATCGAACCCACGTTCTACAAGAATCGACTGTTCGAAAAAACCACCCTGAACATCGCCGAGAAGAAGCTGTTCTCCAACATCAGCATCGAAGCACTCATCTGCGACGGGCGGCAATTCCGGGTCATGCTGGAGACCCGTGGCATATCACGCTTCTTGGATGTGGATTACTATCCTTCCCTCTCCAAGCATCGCTTTGTGCGTCGCGACCTTCTCGGGGCGATTAAACTCATTATACTGTTCCAAGATAACCGAAAGATGTCGGGGACTGACTGGTTCTTTGACCACAGCGAACCACTGGATAAGTCGAATTTCAAAATCATTGAGAACGGTGTTGTCTGCGATGCCGTGGAGCTGGTCGATGGTTACGAAGTGCATTACTTCAGCGGTAAGGGCCAGATACCTTTGTATTTGAAGAAAACCGAAAACGTCATGGCTGTTTAACGGAGTTCCAACATGCCCAGCAAGTCAGAAGCCCAGGCACGTTTAATGCGTGCCGCGGCCCATGATAAAAAGATCGCCGATGACAATGGCATCGATCAAGAGATGGCGAAGGAATGGGTGCGTAAGGACCAAGAAAAGAAAAAGCAAGAAGACAAGCCCAAGTACACCGAATGGTAGGAGAAGTAACATGTCGTGGAAAACCAACATCGCCCACATCACCGCTACTGCCCTTGGCCGTAAAAACCACAACCTGGACATCGAGTGGCGTCAGATCGTACTCAACGGGGAGGTGGTCATGGTCCCCAACAAGCCCCTGCTGGATACCGTAACGTTCGGTTGGTTGAAGGACCGCCTGTTACCGCTCATGCACGGGGGTGTGGTCAAGATCGAAAACCGGTACTACCGGGTTGGTCTGCCCCGAGCTCGGGACATCGAAACCATCCGAGAAGCAATCAATCCCAACGTGCATTTCTGGGTAAAATCCGCTACGCCGCGGACCTGTCGTCTCGGCCCCCAGAAGGGCAAGTATGTCCAGTTGGCAGAAGACGACATCGCCGACGTGGGATTCCTGCCGGTACTCTACGAGATCATCACCCCGAAACAGAAAGTCAAGGCCCTCTTTGGCGTCTGGAAGCGGGCGCTGATCATGGTCGTCAAGAAGGTCACCCGCCGTGTCGGGTCTTTCCTGAAAAAGGTCTGGGACTACTGCAAGGGCTGGCGCAGTACCTATGTACGGGGCGAGCATCGCCGTGAGATCAGTAAGGGGGTCTTTACCAAAGTGAAGTCCTGCGTTGTGCGGGGTCATTTCTTTGGTGAAGTGGTTACCTGAATAGAGGACAATACCCATGATCGATGACACTCCATCGGGTGTGTTCACCACACTGTCCAACACGAGTCTGGTCATACACGTTAATCGTCATACCCAACTGGGCTTTATAACGGACGATAAAAAACAGTGGTTATTTACTTTCCCTGATTTTGTGGAGGTCAGTCAGTTTCCTAAGGGCGTTGATGTTCACCATATCTCGCTGGGTGGGATTGTGACGTTAATATTCGAAGGGCGTGATGCACCATTATCCAACCTATACGCCTTCACCGCCACTGAACCCCTTTGTGTTCAACGCCCCCTTCAAAAGGAGAACTTTGCCGAAGACTATCAGTACAGCGTGGCGACCTGGACCCTTCGCTGTTTCGATCATGCGGTCAAGGATGATAAAGAAGAACGCTGTCACCGCTACTATGAGGAGTCCACCGAACTGGTACATTCCTCAGGCTATACCCGCGAACAGGCCCACGCCATGGTGGACTACGTCTTCGACCGCCCCAGGGGCGAACTGTCCAATGAGGTCGGTGGGGCGGCGGTCACTCTCGCTGCCCTCTGTGAGGCCAATGGTGTCGATCTCATTCAGGCGACCATCGATGAACTCACTAACATCGAGTCAATGCCCGACAAGATCCGTGCCAAATGGCAGAAGAAACCTACGCATATCAAAGGCCCTAGCGCTAAGGAATCGTAATGTCTTACTCTCATCGTGTTGCCCACTATTTTCATTCCCTTGAAAAAGCCACCACGCGCGATTACAACGGGATGATGTCCGTCGATATCTACACCCGTTTCAATCGCTGGCGCTTTCTCACCAACAGCACTGGCTGGGCGGGGATTCAAGACCTGTTCCTTTTGGAATATGTCAAGGTGGAAGAAGATGGGCCGTCACTTGCTGGCACACCACTGGTACATACCTGGTCGTTCGAAGAAGAAGAAGGGATCAGCTACCGCTACCGGATCCTTGAAGATAAACTGATCCAGGTACTGAACGAGAACGAATACCGTCAGCTTATCGGGACGTTGATCGCACTGGACAGTTACTACCGCAATCCCGACCGGCCCATTACCCAAGTCACATGGAGTGTTCACACCGACGTCGAGGTCTACGAGCTTTACAGTCCCGACACCCAACCGCTTGCTACCCCGTATTTGGGAGACGGTTCTGTTACCGCCGTCGAGATCCTGGTATAACCCCATGAGGTAGTGAAATAAGAGTTCATCGTATGACCACGTATCTGATCTACAAACAGTATCAAGGAAACCTACTCGGCGCCTATCGGGTACCTATCCCTAACCGGGGTGAGAAATACGGCTATCGAACTCAGATGACATTGAAGTCATTCACCAAGGCCCAGAGCTACCTGCGTCAGAACGGGTATACCTGGGCCAGCCTTGTGGTATCTGAACCCGATACCGCCCTGCCGGTGGAGATTGTGAACTGTACTGATATTTGGGATTTCTATCGTAAGTCACACTGGGATTACCGCGCTAAAGTGTTCTGTGGATTAGGAGACTGGTGGTAACTCAACATTAAGGGAGTAATGAAAATGCGGCGTTTAATGGGCATACCGCTATTGGTTCAACATCTGACCGCACTACAGGGAAACGAGGAGCTTCCAGACAATCCTGGTTTCGACCTGTTTGGGTCGGTTGATTTCATCAATGTGTCAGACGCAACAAAGCAACAAATTCTGGACGTTCAACGGGTCATGCAGGATAACCTGATGGGGGAGAACTTCCAGATCATGGGATCGGAGCTCGATCAACTGCGGGGACATGGTTACATCGTGGAAGTGTGCAACAACCGTGACCTGGGTCGAGCAACGGTGGTTGTCTATACCACAAAAGGGGCCTTGGAGGCCTAGGAGTTGTCATGTGGGGATTGTTTCGACTTTACCTCCATCGATGGCATATCGCAAAAGAAAACCGTCGGTTTGTCCGGCGGTTGCGTATGCTGCAAAAGGAAAATCCAACCATCGATTACACTAACGAGCGGGAGATGATCGCCCTACTGGATCAGATTCATGATTGTGTACCACACACGGTTATTGAAGTTCTACCCATCACAGGTGCATTGCGGATTATTGGTGAAACGTTCCAACGTGACGTCTTCACCTTCCATCTCACCCGCCGCGTGAGCAGCTACATCAACGGACATGCCGATAACGCTACCCACCACCTGGTACAAGACTTGTTAAAACAACCCAACCCACGGATTGCGGTTTACGCACAACTACAACTCGATGGAGATATCCAACCCCATCAGCGCACGTTCTACCTTGCTGGGGAGCGGGGAACGGCGTTTCATGTGTGGCTAAACAGTGGTCCGTGATCGTACCACAGTGGAAAATACCCACTGAGTCTATTATCTGAAACTCAAAAGGAAGGAGACCCTTTTACCATGCGTTACACTGACAAACAGCTGATTGCCGCCATTGCCGACAACCTGAGTGCCTATCAGGAGGTGTTGGTCGAACACGCCAACTCCGGCAACACCTACGATCAAGAGATCGAGCCGACACTGCGGCTGACCCTTGATCAACTCAAGAAGCTGACCGGGCGGTCACGCTGTCGTCAGGCGTTCATCGACGCCATCATCGACGGTCTGTTCGATGCCGGACTGGAAGCGCATTACATCGATGGCGAAGGGATCTCCATTACCAAACGTGCTGAACGTTTGGAGGTTGAGTTTGATTCGCTGAACGATCTGTTGCAAACCGTTAAGAAAGTGGAACACAAGAAGGCGGCATGAGCATAACCCCTCCCCGCCTAGGGGAGGGAGATATACCCGATTTGACACCCGCAGGAGTTTTACCATGGCCCGTAGCAAGACCAAAAAGACCGCCAAGCGTAGTACCGCCCGTTCGAGCAATGCCGTCAAAAAGCTGCAACGTTACCTGAAACAGTTCTACTATTACCGCTGGCACTCCGACCAGGATGATACTCCGCTGGTCACGCACCGTGGCTATCGGGGACTGATCAAACCCGCGACCATGGATGAGATCGAATTCCAGGTCCACTACACGCCCTTCATCTGGCAGTGCGTGTCAATCACCTACTGTCGGGATCAGTGGGGCAAGGAGTATCGGCTGTTTGGGTTTGGCAATACCTCCGAACCGATTCGTGTGGGTAAGCAATCGCTGCGCCCGCTACTAACGGCAGCTATCAAGCACGCTGAAGACAATGCCAACAGCAAGCACATCTATGCCCGTGGTGTGGTAATGGCACCATGGTCAAAAGAGTTCCCCGACCTGATCTCCGTGGTACGGGCCCGCAAGAAAGAACTCTTCCTGACAGAAGACGACGTCGTGGGAATCTCCGACTACCTGAGCGAACAGGCGGTCGTGTTTGAATACGATAAAGAGGAAGCCGATGACATTGATCGGCAAATCGCTAACCTCATTTAACCGGAGTTTATGGTCATGTCCACCCCGAAGAAACGTGTTCGTGATATCCGCAAGCAACTGGTCGATGCGAACTACGCCTACTATGTTCGTGATGAGCCAATCATGACAGACCCGGAATACGACGCGCTCTTTCGGGAACTGGAATACCTGGAGACAGAACACCCTGACCTACTGACACCGGATTCCCCTACCCACCGGGTGGGGGCACCACCGGCACCGGGGTTTACCCAAATCTCTCATCGAACGCCCATGTTGTCACTGGCTAACGTGTTCGACGAAGAGAACCTGGAAGGGTTTATTCAACGTGTCGCCAAGGAGCTGAAGGAAGACCCTGAAACCCTGGCCTTCACCTGCGAACCCAAGTTTGATGGGATTGCCATCTCTTTGGTATACCGTGATGGCTACCTACATACCGCCGCGACTCGCGGCGATGGGACCATCGGCGAAGATGTCACCCACAATGCTCGCACCATTCGCACCATCCCCTTGAAGTTGATCGGTCCCGCTCCGGCGGAATTGGAGATCCGTGGGGAAGTGGTCATGACCCATGCCGATTTCGTGCGCTTTAACGAAGCAGCGGCAGAGAAAGGAGACCGGTTATTTGCCAACCCACGCAATGCCGCAGCCGGATCCATGCGGTTGTTGGATTCACGGATTACGGCGGCACGACGCCTGACCTTCATTCCCTACCAGGTGGTTGAATCCCTCGATACCCAGCATCCGTCCCATAGTCGCAACATGGAGCATCTGCAGGTCATGGGCTTCAGTCCTCATGGACGACCTAAAGTCGTCAAGGGGATTACTGAGGCCATGGCGTACTGCCATAAACTTCAAGAGGATCGAGAATCCCTACCGTTTGATATTGACGGCATGGTCGTCAAGATTGATCGTCTCGACCAGCAACAACAGTTGGGGTTTCTCAGTCGTACACCGCGGTGGGCAACGGCCTACAAGTATCCTGCCCAAGAAGGGTCCACGGTGTTAAACGGTGTGGACTTTCAAGTCGGACGGACTGGGGCAATCACCCCAGTTGCCCGTCTAGAACCCATCGAACTGGGCGGTGTTGTGGTCAGCAATGCCACGTTGCATAATGTCGATGTGATCGCAACGCTTGGGGTCAAGGTCGGGGACCGTGTCATCGTGCGTCGCGCTGGAGACGTCATTCCCCAGATTGTCCGAGTACAAGACGCCAATGGCACCACACCCATTGTCTTCCCTACCACCTGCCCGGTCTGTCACGCACCCACCGTACGAGTTGACAAGCAAGCGGTGATCCGTTGTACCGGTGGGTTTCAGTGCCAGGCCCAACGCCGAGAACGCCTCAAGCATTTCGTGAGTCGTAAGGGTTATGACATTGACGGCTTTGGAGACAAGCTGATTGACCAGTTGGTGGAGCGAGATCTACTCCATGGTCCACAAGACCTGTTTCGCTTGACGCAGGAACAACTCAGTCAAGTCGACCGTATGGGGGAGCGGTCCGCCAAGAAACTCCTGGAGGCTGTAGAGGAGGCCAAACAACGTATTACCCTACCTCGGTTCCTATTTGCCTTGGGTATCCCGGAGGCGAGTGAAGGGACCGCCAAACGACTGACTCGGCGCTTCGGCTCACTGGAGCGTATTCGCCATGCCAGTTATGATGACTTACTGGAGGTTGAGGACATCGGCCCCATCGTGGCCACCAATCTACGATCGTGGTTTGACGATCCAGTTAACCAAGACACCCTAGCGCAGTTGGGTGAGTTTGGGGCTCTACCCGAGGATGTCGTCGAGATCGGCCCACAGCCGCTCTCAGGGGAGACCTGGGTATTGACCGGGTCATTAACCGACTTAACCCGTGACGCCGCTAAGGCACGCTTAGAGGCGCTTGGAGCGACTGTCTCAGGCAACGTCTCCAAGAAAACCTCCTATGTCGTCGTTGGGGAGAATGCCGGTAGCAAAAAAGCCAAGGCAGGAAAACTGGGGGTCCCGTGTTATGACGAGGCCATGTTGATTGATACGCTGACGCGCCATGAGGAAGCGTCCTAGATACGAGAGGAGTACCATGATGTATCGTTGGTTACGGATGATGATTGACCGCCACGAGGCACGGCAGGCAAAGAAACAACGCAAAGAGGCACTGGATCGGTACGGATGGGAAACAAAATGTCCGGGGTGTGAACGTCCCATGCATGCCGACGATACCGTGGTGCGCTTTCGGGACACCGATTACCACTGGCACTACCTGTGTCAATGTGGTACGGTAATCCACTACCTGTTGATGATGTTCCCTACGAAGGTCGGATATGGACGCTGGCGCTGTGGGTTAAACGCCCCAGGAACTCCCGGAGGGAACCTCAACGGTCAGTGGTACCCACTTCGATTGGAACAAGGCGAGCCCCTCTACCATTACGCGCCCACCGACCTCCACTACGTCTACAGTCCTCATGACAAGAAGATGATCACCCTGCTGACCGACCAAATACCGTGGTCCAATCGTGGCTTCAACATCATCTCCCTAGCTATCGGCACCACCGTTACTCACGACGGTGTTGATTGGTGGTTCGATGGCGTTAAGTTTGTTGTCCGGAACACTCACCTCGAGTAATACAAAAAGGAACGGTAATCATGAACATACATGCTGAAGAAATCGCCCAAGGGAGCCTCTATCCCAGCACCAGTTACAGCAAGGCACACTATAAGGTCGTGGGTGGACACCCAGGCCTTGGTGCTGGTGTCCTGGGTTGGCACATCGACCAATACGAGGCTGAACACAATGCCCGCGTGATCAATGAACATGGTGGTGCTGCCCGAGTCGATCCGGTAACACCGGAACGGACCGGCGCCGACCATAATGGTTGGCTGTTGGTGGATGACTGGCGTGAAAACGCGCTGGCTGACACGGTGGTCCGTAATGCAGAGGATGCCTGCTGGGCCATTCGGTCGAAGCCCGTCGAGGTCCTGTTTCTCGATTATTCCCTGGGCATCGGGGACACTGGTCTGGACGTCCTGGAATGGGCCCTCCTGACTGACCGTCTTCCCAAGCGGGTCTGTATCGTCTCATCCCACCCGGAGGGCGTACCGCGGATCGAAAAGTTCCTTACCCGCAATCGCTACGTCTTTGTACCTGACCCGACTGAGGTGGATGGAAAGACCCTGCCCAGTCACTGGCGTCTACTGACGCCCAACGAAGCACGCCCCAAACGCAAAGTGGTCGTGTATCTCAACCGCTGAGAGGAGTCATCGCTATGTCGATGTTTTATACCGGCGTCGGTAGCCGCAATACCCCTGAGGCTATCCAGCTGATCCAACAACAGCTGGCCATGCACCTGGAGGGGCGAGGTTATGTGTTGCGCTCCGGAGGCGCTAAAGGGTCCGATAACGCCTTCGAAAAGGGCGTGACCGTACCGGAGTACAAGGAGATCTTTGTTCCCTGGTCGGGCTTTAACGGCTATACCGGTGGACCTGGAGTGATCGACATGACCGGTCTGGAAAACCGCGGGGAAGCCGCCAGCATCGCCGAGACCATTCACCCTGCGTGGGATCGACTGTCCCGTGGGGCGAGGGCCCTCCATACCCGAAACGTGTATCAGGTGCTGGGGCTTGACCTGAAAACCCCCAGTCGCTTTCTGCTCTGCTGGGCGGAGTATCAGGGTAACAACCGCAACGTCGTCAAAGGAGGAACCAACACTGCCGTCCAACTGGCATTGCGTAATGGGGTACCGGTGCTGAACATGTATGGTGCTCCGAACTATGATGCCGTGATCGAGAAACTCGCGCCCTATCTCGATTAACCCCTGAGGGCGTCCATCTCCCTGTGTTAGGCAGGAGGTTGTATGACACTGCAAATCGGCAAGCTCATACGTAAGACCTATGAAACCGACAATGGTGAGTTCCATCTTTACGTCCTGTATTGTCCAGGGGGTAAGTTTGAAACCGCCACTTACCGGGGAACGGACGCCCCACCACCACGCAAGACCGTGGAGTACCAGCTAAGTGGGGAGTGGATCACCCACCCACGCTTTGGACGGCAGTTTGAGATCCACAGTTACCAGAAGACCGGCAAACCAGGCCATCGCGGTGAAAGCCGTCAGATGGTGACCAACATCAAACGACTCAAGGAAACACCTATGACCGAGCAAGCCGCTGAAACCAAGACGCGCACCGAAGACTACTATGATCGGGACAGTGAGGTTATCCTCAAGGAAGAGCGCGACAAGTTCATGGAGCAGGTGGTCGATGCCGTGGATCGGCGCATCGTCACTGCCGCCGATGAAGTCGAGGACTGTCCCAGTGACTGCATGGAGGAACTGGTTCGTGAACAAATCCGGGGAACTGCCGTGGATGTCCTCAATGTCATCGACAACGGGGGTTCAGGGAAAGGGTACTTCCTGATCGAAAAGACCGACGATCTGCGGATGATGCCTGCCAGCGAAAAATGCTACGAAGAATACAAGGCAGACGGACCAGTGACAATCGGTTTGGACCTCACTGAAAAGGGGTCGCTCGCCCAGGAGATGCTCGATCGCATCTATCCTGACGACGAGTAGTGGACCACAGGCCTCTCTTTTACGGAGAGGTCTTTTTTTTTTAGCATTCTAAAAAATCTGAGACCTATATAACTAAGGTGAATAAACGGAAAGAATTATAAAGTACTTATCCTTAGGAGGTGTGCCATGAGCATCCAAGAATTCCAAGAGTATCGCAAAGCCTATCAGCAGCGTGAAGCCCAGCGCCTCGCGGCAGAAGCCCTTGCCCGTCTCAGCCAACAACGTTAAAAGGGAGCAGGAACATGATGGAACATATCACCCCCGACATCGCCATTGCTGGTCTGATCGCTCTTATCGCCCTGTGGCGTAAGGGCGCCATGTGGGGTTTCCCGTACCCCATGGGTCGACCCAATGGCTTTAAGGTTATCCTTATCGCTATCGTGGCCGTGGTCGCCACCATCGAACTGAAAGAGGCGGGCTACGTGTTCACCTCTCTGGCAGTTGCGGCAAGCCTTGGTCCTCTCGCCCTGAGCGGTTGGGTCAAGATGTCCCGTTACGCATAACCCCATTAAAAAACGAAAGAACGTAAAAAGGAAATCAGCATGTTCGCACTTGATCTCGTCATTTTCGCCGCTACCCTCCTCATCGCTCTGAACCAAATCATCGTTGGCTGGAAGGTGCTTCCCAACCTGCCGACCTCGATCATCGTGGTCAACCTGGTACTGACGGTGGTTGTCGCATCAGCCCTTGGCTACATTGGATTCAACTTCGCTACCCTCGGCGTCTTGCTTGCTGGGTGTGTTCGGGTACTGATGCTGGTGTTGGCCAACAGCCGTAGCAACGCGTAACAGATACCGCCGCCTCTACGGAGGCGGTTATTTATTTTTTTATCTAGGGGGTTTAGCATGTTCCGTCTTCTAAGTTTTGCATCAGCCAGTACTGAGCGTTGTTTCGTCCAGTTTCTGCAGGTTGTGTTGGCCGGTTACGGGGAAGGCCAAGTTCCGGACCTGCACCTTCAACCTACCGACCGGCGTGAAGGGATGGACCAGCGGCGGCTGGCGATTCGCATTTCACCCGAACAGCTGGTGTTAGGTCGGCCCTACAGTACCGAACCCAGTGAGCTGCGTGTGATCCAGTCACTAGAACTCCCACAGCTGCTCGCTAAGCGCTCTTCGTTGGTGAGTCTGTGTGATGACCTTATGGAGCTACTGCGTTGTATCTACGAGGGTCATGGGAGCGTAGAGCGCCAAGGCCACTTACCGGCCTATGGTGATACCCCCGCCCAAATCACCAGCGGGGTCGTCTCCCATAACGAAATGAAAGAACAGCTACGTCTCCTGTTGGATGAGGTCCGTACCCGTGAAACGGACACACTGGAAATCGTACTGAAGGAAAACGGGATGGTGTCTTTCTACCATCGTCACCACGATCAAAAACATACCTACCGTCCCTGCCGGGGACGGTGGTATTTCCGTTATGCAGAGTAACTAAAATGAACCCGAAAAACGTGGGGCGTACTGTCCCCAATCATCACCGCTACGAGACCGTCAAGGAGTCACCCATGAAAAAGTTCTTTCTGATGCTGTTCGCTATGGTTGCCTTTGGTGGCATGGCGGATGCTCACGCCGACTGGTGGTACTACGAAACACCTTCGTTCTATACCGCTGAGTTCCCCAACGAGATGGGTTGTTACATGGAGGTGGGGCCACAGTACCTGGGCCAAAAACTTCTGGTCCGATGTCGTCCTAAGGAGATGGACTCGATAACCGAACGGGTCACCATCAAGGAGGATGGCGGGCAGATCTACGTTGAAACCATTCAACGGATCACCCATGCGGACTGCACCGGGGGTACCTGCGTCGACACCACCACAGGAGAATACCTCGGTAAACTGGACTACCCTGCCGATAGCGATGTTTGGAAAGGTCTGCACATGGACCAAATCCAACTGCTTCGAGGCTTCTACCTCAACCGCGATCCTGATACCGGGTATGCCCGTATCTACCGTAAAGGTACTGGACCGTTGGCAGATGCATTCCAGGTACCCCTGATCGAGAACGATGCCGATGCCTTCTACCGTCACACCGAGGGGATGGCACCTGTCAGTAACACCACGTCTCAAGAAACGACCAACGCCCAGAAAACCTACACGTTGTGGTGTAACCCACGTGGGGACTTCTGTGACTATACCGACGATGAGGGGATCGATTACCGGTTGCGGCGTGAAGAGCTTCCGGAGTATATCCCCATTGCCACCGATACCAGTGACTGTTACATGGAAGTCTGCCACAATGCCGACATGGAGGTGATTGGGCTAAATCCCAACTACCACCTGTTCCGGCAATAACCCAAGGAGCATCACCCATGACGAACAAACCGGAATGTCCTATCTGTAAATCTTCTTCCCGGGTTCACAAAGTGAACACCGCCAGAAAAGTCTGTGCCTCCGCCGGTGCTGTGGGTGGTGCGTGCCTGGGGTTTGCTGCTGGCTATGCAGGCGCTAAAGGAGCGTCTGAGCTCGCAGCACACTTCGGCTTCAAGAACACGGTCTTTACGTTTGCGGGGTGGAACATCCCCGCGATTGCCGCTGGGCTGACGGCCGCTGGCCTCGCCGGCATCCTGATGTCGACGATGACTGGGGCAGGTGCTGGCGCATTCTCAGGTGCCACAGCCGGACAACAGATCGACGATGCGCTGGAGTTGAGCGAGCATTACTGTCGTCGCTGCAGGGCCAAGTTCGAGTAACATCCAGTAGTTATCTTTAATCGGAAGAATGTAAAAGAACCCAAAGGGGCTATTAGATGAGCACTATGCTGAACCGTCGTCTTCAAGAGGACAACCGTATGTCAGAACTCAACGATGCACTCGAAGCTGTCCGAGACGTCATCCGACCCCACGAGCTGGACACCATCCATGACTCCAGCCTGATCCAGGCTGGGCTTATTACCCTGAACTTCACCCTGGGCCACACTGGTCTGCGGTGGCTGTTCACCCGACACACCTACTGCTTCATCGGCCTTGCACGTCAAATTGGTGCACTGGGCAGTGAGATCAAGAACCGGGGAACCGGCAACTCTACCTACAACCTGGATGCCTCGGTGGTGGGTACAATTTGCATGTGGCTGGTTCGGGAGCGGGCGAAGGAAGAAAACCGCGAACTCAAGTCCACGGTGGGGATGCGGCTGGTCAACGAATACCTCAAGGTGTTCCACGTCCCCAGTGATCTGCAAAGTCTGATCCGCGCGGAGTTCCGTCATCACTTCCAGATGTACATCAGTGATGATGGGAAATACCAGTGTGGTATGAACTACCTGAAGATCCGGGAGGTTAAAAGCAACCGCCGGGGCTCTGGGGGTGGTCGGGTCGTTCCGATCGCACCTCGGGGAGAATAACTAGGGGCCCTTCGGGGCCTCTTTTTTTTTTTGCAAAATACAAAAGTTACCCATTACATGACAATGTTACTTTAGCGAGTTTCGTAATGGCTGACCAATTGAGTTATCGTCCTGGCGATCGGATTGCATTAGAAGACCCGAATTTAATCGAATATGCGGCGCTCGGTGTGGGGTTAACGGGTGGACAATGGGCCACTGACGGCAGTACTTTTTGGCTTCCTCACAGGGAAGGACCGTGGTGCCCACTCGGTGTTGGTGATCATGCCCTGGATCTGGTCACGCTCGGGGGTTTCCATGTCGGAACTACCTGGCTGAAAAGCGATCAAGTACAGGTAGTCGTGCATGTTCCTGGTGGGCATATTGCCGCAATGGTCCTGACAGGTCGACACCCCCAACAGACGTTTCGGGACACGGTTACCTTAACTGCAGCACAACTTTATTTACGCAAGAAAACCCTGGAGGAGCTGGCATGATTTTATTTTGTGATTGTGAATTCAATAGCCTGGGCGGTAAATTGATTTCACTGGCGTTGGTATCGGAAGATGGTCAGCGGGAATTCTACGAAGTCCTGGATGTCCAAGATACCATTGACCCCTGGGTCCAGAAGAACGTCATGCCGTATTTGGAAAAAGCCCCGGTCACCTATGCCGAGTTCCAATCCAAACTGCGTGCCTTCCTCAAGCAGTTCCCCAAGGTTCACGTGATGGCCGACTACCCCATTGACATTATGCATTTGTGTCAGTGTCTGGAAACCGGACCAGGGGATTGGATGGAGATCCAACCGATTACCTTTGAGATCCTGGAAGAGTTGTCGGGTAAGGCGTCCAAGGTACCCCATAACGCGTTACACGACAGTCGGGCGATCCGTGATAGCTGGCTGGCCCTGGAGGGAGCGGTTGACTAATGGCTATCTTACACCACCACGATGATAAGAAACAAAAACACCAAAGTCATGAAGTTCACTTTAGTCACAGTGACTGTGGTGTCGATTGTTATGGACACATTGATCTGACCGGCTACGGGGCCGATCGTTCGGAAGCCCACACTAACTTTATCAGTGGTGCTGAAGCATTAAAGGAGCAGCTTCAACTCGCCATCGACCAAGCTCATCGTGAACAGGAATCTCTTTAATGAAATCACATAAAAACATTCAATCTCCCCTAGCGCTGATTGAGCAGCGACCTGTTCGGCGGACCCGGGCGGAATCCACCCTGCGTCGTTTAATGGCCACCAGCTATCCCCACGCCCTGTTCAGTAACGTAGCCATGACACTGGTGAAAGCGGCTGGGGAGCAAGAGACCAAGTCTCTGTTCGACCTAGCGACCATGTTATGTAATGAAGAGAAGGACATGAGTTTTCTGGACTTCCCACGCTATATGGAACTCCAGCGGGTTGGTGACGTGATTCATCTGAAGGTCAAGCGCCTGGTAATTGATCCAGACATGGAACAGATCAAGGACATCCGCCAGAATCACGAGGCGCTGTGTGACATCAATGTTCAACTCGATCATGCCGAAATCGAACTACACGACATGAAAATTAAAGACCTAGCCGAGTACCTTATTCAGGAATTCTATCAGGTTTCGGTTCCCCATTTCAAACGGGAAAAAGCGATTGAACGGGCTAAGTGGGAATTACAGAAAAAGGACATTCAGCAAGGAGGTGGGTCCTTAGAAGAGGTTAAGTTTACCACGGAAAAACAAACCGTGCGTTACGCTGATGTAGTAAACTCCGTGGTGGCCAGCCTCACCAAACCGTTCTTCCATATCTCCCTTTCCACCAAGACCCTAACCTGTCATGACCAGGACTTACGTGTGGTTGCAGCATAAAAGAACCCCTCCCCAGTCGGGGAGGGGATATGTCACCAATCCAGGTATTGAGGACGCGTGGACATCACCTCACGCTGTTCTTGCTTGAGGTTGTAAGTAGCAGACACTTCATAGTCTTCACTAGAGACGGTCAACGTACCATCGCTTTCCTCAACCTCAAAGGGCGAACGAATACCCATAATAGCACTGACCTGTTGTTGGCTCCAGGCCAGTATATCGCCGGAACGTGTTGAGATATTGGGTTCATTCCCCGTATCCAGATGGCACTCCCATACCGTCGTCTGAGTATCAGCCCCCAGACGGTGGATACGACTAATGGCTTGCTCATGGATATAGGCGCGGAAAGGGGCATTCAACATGATCATGGTGTCAGCCATGGTCAGCGGCACTGCGGTTGACAGTGACTGGTAGGTTGCCACCAGCGGGTTGAGGTCTTCTTGCTGTTCAAACAGTTGGACCGTTTTATTCAACTCACTGTTGGTTTTCCCATAGACCACCACCGGGTTAAGGTCACTCTTTTCGAGGTGCGCCTTGGTGGCTTCCAGCGCTTCCACAAACGAGGTGAAGACCACCGTCTTCTTGGGCGTGGACCCACAGACACCAGCAAAGTCCACATGGGGAACCATATCCACGTGACACTCAATACGCTTACGCCCCAATACCCGACCCAGCGCTTCGCCTTGGATTTTCAAGTTAACGTACTTGATCACCGACTTGACATCCTTGAACCGTTCCCGGTGTTCCTTGGGTAGCATCGGGATAACGACCTCTTTCTCCCAGCGGTTGGTCCACTTGATCTCCTCAGCAACAAACCGCGCATCACCACCGGCTTTCTGGATAGCTTTGACATAGGTACGGTACTGTTTGAGTTCGTCCTTGTGACGCTTATTCGACGTTGTCTTCAAGAACACATCCAACATCTCGTCGTAGAACTTCTGGTCGTCCTTGCGTCGACTGTTGTAATACTTGGCGCGCTCATCGATGAAGGCTTTCATGTCCCGGCGAATAGCAGTAAGGGTGTAGTCCTTGCCATTCGGGATCACCACGGGGAGTTTCTTGATGATGGGCTTATCCAGACCTAACTGGTGTTTCTCCACTTTGAACGAGATCAGTCCGATGCGGTGTTTGAGGATATCCAACCCACGGTTACCATCCCGACCGTAGATCTTACGGAACCGTTCCTCAACATCCGGGGTGAAGTAGGGGTCGATTGCTCTCAACAGAGGCAGGGCTTCAGCGCCCAGGGCTTTGATGGGAGTACCCGATGCCCAGATAACATCATCTGCTGCTACTTCTTCAATCAACTGGAGATAGAGTTGGGTGCGTTGCGAGGACATCTCGTTGAGGTTATGAGACTCATCGAGAATCACCATCGTCTTACGTGATTTGAGTTTATCTACAATCGGTAGGAGTTTATTCAGTGACTCATAGTGGGCAATGACCACCCGCTCCCCGTTATACGGTTTGCCGTGCTGTTGAACCCAATAGGTCGGAGGTTTCTTGAAGAGCTTCTGGACTTCTGCCTCCCAAACCCGTTCGGTAGCATTCTTGGGTGAGATGACGATAATACGTTCAGCCCCCAGACACTCCGCCAATGCCAGATTGATGTAGGTCTTACCACTACCCGCAGCGGCAGCCAGTAGATACCCACGGAGCTGGTATTGTTGGGTCAGACGATCGTACGCCTCGAAAAACTCCTGCTGGTAGTCCTTCGGGGTATAGATCAGATTCGTCAATTTACGTAGATCCAGACGCGGGGTGGTCTCTAACTGTGTGTCCTGTAACCAGGTATTCTCCAGTAGCAGGTTCTTGATCTTGGTGAGTGTGCGCACATTGGTATGGCGACTCCGGTGGGTCGTCATCGTTTCCAACATGTACATGACATCAGTGGCGAAGAACAGGGGGAAGGCTAACGTGTTACGCGACAGTGTCGTGAACATGTTTTTATTGATACGCGACGTACGCCAGATTTTAGAGATGTCACGTGCCATGGTATCGGCAGGAATCCCTGTTACCACAATTTCTTTTTCCGTTTGTACAACCTTGATATTCCCGAGTATGCGCCTAACCTTGGAAAACATAACGATCCCTTAACGTGAGTGAATAATTAATGCTATACCATTTCGCATAAACCCCTCCCACTAAAGGGGAGGGGCGGTATGGCATTAACTGGCCACGGTTGGGCGAATGGTCAGTACACAGTTCTGCGCCCGGAACGTGGAATCACCCGTCTGGGTAAACCCGGCAGTCTCATGGTAGACACTCAGGTCCAAGGTCATTGCCGCCCCGGTACCTGTCACCATGGTTTTCAGGATAATGGGTACGTGTTGGGTATTGTCGTACTCACGCCACAGGCGTTGCAGGGTTGACGCTTGAGTGACGGTATCCACGTCGACGCGCGATTGAACTTCAATGCCGTCCAGTGCTTCAGCGGTGGCACCTTCGGTCACGAGTTCCAGATACCCTTCGACGAGATACTCCACCCCAGTCTCTAGAGTGACATCAGTGGTCAGGAAGATATCCGTTCCACTGATCGCGGTCTGATCACCAGAAAAGACTCGAGTACTCCCTGGATCAGAAACCGCGATTGTCTGATTGTGTGTAATGGCCGCTTGGACAGTATCGAACTTATCCTTAACGGCGTTGACGTATCCTTCTAATGATGCCCTTAATGCAGTAAGGTCCATCGGTTGCTCCTTGTTGCTGGTCGGGAAAACGGAAACATTGCATGTTAGTTACGCTATACCATTTCGACGTAAAAGAGCCCTCCCGGTAAGGGGAGGGCAATCAACCGTAACGAGCAAGCAAGAGCACAGGCCATTTCCGAAAGGACACGTCCAGCACTATATAATACGTACACAAACAAATACTTAACTACGGCATAGATGCCCTCCCCGAAGGGAGGGCGTTGTGTTGGTAGCCTGGGTGAGGATACGGTCACCTCTCGGTGATTGGTTTGCCCTCAGCCCGTAGTATCGGAACTTATCCTCCTACGGACCCCTTTGCGACTGGATCACCCCCTTGTAGTATGACCTGTAGGTCGACACTACCAACACTATATCATTACTACACAAACAAATACTTAAGTGGATGATAATACAGGTGAATGTAGCGTTCGCCTATTTGAGCGTAGTAAAGGAGCACGTTAGTAGACGTGATCTTAAATCCATCACCGTGGTTCCTTTTCTGGCTGACACTGGTGCAGTGGTATTCCATCCGTGGTGGGTGTGGAATCCAGGAAACTGTGTCCGTGGTGTCATCAACGCCAAAAGGGCCGTCGGTACTCAATCGCCGGATGATGCCTGCGCACCGCAACGTCGTGGCCGTTGTATGGACCTGCATTTAGGCTAAGAACCCACCACCATGTAGTGCTATTATCGCATAGATACTCCCCAGCGGGAGTCGCCCATGAGGGCTCGATGGCTAAACCACCCTCCTTCGCTCTCCGGTGTTGACACTGGGGGCCGAGGAGGGGGTTTATGCCGTAAAGTATTACGGATCTAATATAAATGGTATGACGAGATCAGTGAGACTCATTAAAAGAATTTTACTCACACACGCAGAGAGAACACCATGGAATTAGATCCAGCTAGCATAAGTGACATAGAACCTCAACACCTTTGTTTAGATTGCGATTTTTGGGAAGGGTTTGAGACCTTCATGGACCCGCCTCTAGAGATGACCCATTTCACACCCGAAATGGAAAACGATAATTGTGACCTCTATCTACTAAATCAACAATAACACCCTAACCGTGAGAGGCTCGTAGCATGCAGTCGATTACCGATACCATGATGACCCGTCGTGCACTGGAACTCTACCACCTTGATTTGGTAGATGTTGCACCCCACCCCATCGAGGACTATAGCCGCACACCAATGTGGTTGGGTAATGGGTATTTCCAGATGGATGACAACCGACCTAAATTGTTATCTATCTGTCATCCTCATGGAGGGTTAGGTGTCTTCTTCTACTTCTTTACGAGAGAAGAACCATGGTGTCACATGCAGGTGTTTGCTGGGGAACCAATGCGGTGGGATGAGTTATCTTCCGGCAATCGCTGGGAGCTATGGCGACAACTCAATGCCTTTTATAGTCACGGCAAAATGAAGTACCCACCACGCCTGGCTGAATATCTGACCAATCGACTCAATGACTACGGTCTATTGAAAGTCTCCCTCGGGGGACGTAGTAAACTTAAAGTCACGCAATGTTTAGAAAGTGGACTTCGCAATACCTGTCCCATTTACAAACCGCGGTGACGATGTAGCACACCCTCCCAAGTGATGGGAGGGGTGTATGCCCAGATGCAGGAAAAACTACCCGTTCTATCAATCCTGTGTTAAGCCCACACCCATGCCTTAGGAGACCATATGAGCGCAGATAGCTCTCCCGAAAAAGAACGCCCCAACATCGTTAGTTCCCGGCCGATCACCTACCAGATTGGTGACTCGTGCTTTGCCGTTCAGGAACACGTTGAAGATGGAGTGGCCAGTACGGCACTGAAGCTTTTCCAAGGGGCACGGGAACCACACACCTTCATCCATGCCGACGGGGCACTGATGGCCATTTCTGTAGAGCCCCTCCCGGATCATGGTGGTGTCTACATTGGCATCCTGACATACTTGGGAGATACCCAATATCTTGCGACATTGGCCATTGAAGACCATGACGGCCTCACGCATCAGCGGGTAGAGTTGGAGTTTGATGCTCACGCCAACGATGACCTTGCATTGCGCTACGATCACCAACGCAACGTCTTGTTCGTGACCTCTCATCATAGCGACGGGACTCTGGCCCGCGTTGACAACATCATCAAAGGGAAAGCGGCATGATCCTGTCGGACCGTACAATAAAATCACTGTGTGAACCACCCTACCATTACGAACACGCCGTAGAGATCCGGGAATATGAAAGCGGGGTAAGAAGCGCAACCATCGACTCAAGTCGAAGTATTTATAATGATGGGAAGCCGATGATCGCCCCGTTTGTTTCCGAACAAGTACGTGAGGTCGACGAACAGAAGATCGTCAGTTATGGTTTGGCGTCATATGGCTACGACGTTCGTCTCGCGGATGAGTTCAAGATTTTCACCAACGTCCGCAATGCCATTATCGATCCCCTCAACCCTGACCCGGATTGTTTCATCGAGCATCGGGGTGATCACTGTATCATTCCCCCGAACAGCTACATCCTCGGTCACACCATCGAAACCTTTGATATTCCTCGGGATGTCATGGTCGTGGCGGTGGGTAAATGTCTTGCTGGGGATACGCTGATCACCGATCCCGACACCGGACTTATCCGGAGGATGGATGAAACCAGGGGGATGGTTAACATTCAGGGAGTTGACACCACAGCCACCAACATAAACAAATATGCAACCGAAGGACTTATCTGCAATGGCAGGTTACCGATGGTTAAGGTCACTACTGCCCGAGGTTTAACCATCACTGCAACCGAAACACATCCTTTGCGTAAATGGAACGGTTGGTCGCCGATAAGTGAACTTTCAATTGACGATCGCATTGCGGTTGCGCGACGCGAGTATGTTGAAGGCACCAATGTAATCAGTCCTCAAGAAGCTCGTCTCCTTGGTTATATGACTGCCGACGGTCAATGTGATACATCTGGCCACTCCCCGGTATTCACTAAAGCGGATCCTGCGGTTATGGCTGCGTTTATTAACGATGCTGAAACCTTCGGGTTCATCGCCGCTTCTCGTGACGAAGTAAGTGTGCGGTTAGTGAACCGTCAAGGTCGCGGCGGCAGTATGGAAAGAAACAAAGCCGCCCTTTGGTTAGAGAACCATAACCTTAATGTTCTTTCCAAAGAAAAAACAGTTCCCGAGACGATTCAAACAGCAACCTTGGAAGGAGTGGCTGAGTATATCGCTGCGTTATTCACCTGCGATTCCTATTTTGGTCATGTGCGCGAGGACGGAGTTGGTGCGCAGCTAGAGTATTACACAACCAGTGAGTTACTGGCCAAACAGGTGCAGATTTTGCTCCGTCGTTTTGGACTATTCTTCGGAATGACGGAAAAAGAGAAATTTCTGGGGGAGACTAAACATAAACTTTATTCGTTGATCACAACCACGCCAGATACAATAAAAGCATTTGCGCAAACCATCGGTTTCATCCCAGGTAGTCTAAAACACACCAAATTGAAACATTGGCTAACCCTCGATGTAAAGAGCACTCATACCAACTGGGATACACTACCGGTCGATGCATGGGACGACATAGAGCGCATTTTAAAACGCCTAAATATATCATGGCGTCAAATTGGACTAAGGAGGTCTACTACTCAAGGGATTTCATTGCCGAACCTACGTAAAATAGCAGCAAGTATCGGCGACGAGGAACTGACATGCCTTGCCAATCCAGATGTAGTGTGGGATAAAGTAGTTGATATAGCTCCCGCAGAAGAGCAACTGGCCTACGATTACACTGTGCCTGAAGTGCATAACTTCATCGCAAGTGGAATTGTTGTCCATAACTCTACCTACGCCCGGTTGGCAGCAATTGTCAACGTCACCCCAATCGAGCCGGAGTTCAAGGGTCAAGTGGTGATTGAAATTGCCAACTGTTCACCCCTACCCCTTAAAGTTTACGCAGGACAAGGCATTGCCCAGTTCCTGTTCTTTAAGGGTGACCGTCCCTGCGAGGTGTCCTACGCCGACAAGGGCGGTAAGTACCAGAACCAAACCGGATTAACGCTAGCCCGACTTTAATGCATCCCTCCCTACGGGGAGGGTGACTTTATGCACTATAACAAAAGAGGTTGTTAATGGGACACACGTTGTTGGTTAAAAACCGTCCATACATGTTAGATTTCTATTTACCGATCAACGGGCGGGGTTCGCTGGACAACGGCACCGAACTCCATGTACAGTTGACCCTCACACCGTATGAAATTGTGACACGTACCAAACACACTGAGAGTCTGGCCGAGGTTGTCATTCAGGGTATGTTGGGGCTCTATCGCTACACGGCAATTTTCCCCAACCAGGACTGGAGCAAACTGTGTATCTACGACACGGTGGCATTACAGCGCGAAAGTCTAGAGCAGGTCGCTGAACGACATGACGTCATATTAGGGTATGCCGGACCTGTGGTAAAGCACCGAGTGCGTCCTCACGACACTATGATGGTCACTGATGAACTTCCCATCTTTGATCAGTATTACGATGCGGATGATTACCCCGACTGGCGGTTAGGGATTGAACACAACGGTCGAGACGTGCCGCTCTATATTCCCTACTGCACCAAAAAGGCAATATCATGATTACCTGTTTTTATCACAAAGACTGTCTGGACGGTTTTGCTAGTGCTTGGGTAGTTAAGCAACGCTACCCCGATGTCCGGTTTATTCCGGTGACGTATAACGAGCTTCCACCACTACTCCCCACGGGCGAGGTGCTGTTTGTTGATTTCATCTTTACCGATATTGCGGTAATGCGTGACATCATTCATACCGCCGACCGCGTCACTGTCTATGACCATCACCTACCGGCACAGAAGATCATCGACAAGCTTCATCATGAATTTAGTGGTGAGCGCTTCCAGGGGGTCTACGATGTCAATCGCAGTGGGGCAGGCATTACCTGGGATGCCCTTTACCCCAATCAGCCCCGACCTAAGCTCATCGACTATGTTGAAGATCGGGATCTATGGCGCTTCACACTCGAAGATACGCGTAACTTCTGTGACGGACTCAGACAGTTGCCCTACTGCTTCAATGACTACCATTATGCCAGTACCCATGAAGGTACCACTCAGTTGATCAAGCGGGGACGCATCTATCGGGATGACTTAAAGCGTCGGTGTCAGGAAACCATTGCAACTCGTCAAGTGACGCTCAACTTACCGTATAAGGATGGTAGTACACTAACACTCCCCGGTGTGTTCACCGACTACCCGGAAGAACGCTCTGAGTTAGCCGCGATGTTATTGACTAAGGTCGACCATCCTGTGGTGGCGGTGCTTTGGTATCTGGAAGATGGCATACGGGTACGCTTGGTTAGTAAGAAGAATGGTCCCAATGTAGATGCAATGGCCTCCCATTTTGGCGGTGGGGGGCATGAGCATGCTGCGGGTTTCATGTTGAGCATGGACGAGGAACGGTATATATCCCAGTCAGCTTGACATCTATATCACTGATATGAACCTCCACCAGCCATAACCCAAAAGGAGTTCTATCGTGCTGACTCATACCTCCTTGTTCACTGACATCGCCAAACAACTTGTACGGTGGTTCTGTGACCTGCCGCAGAACCACACTTTCGACCTGACCAAGACCATGCGTTCGTTCCCTCGGTGTACCCGGTACGCCATCGAACTTAACGGGTTGGAACAACATCTTCGCCTGATCGCCTACGATGATGTCGATTACCCGATGGGGTATGTTCTCGATGATATACCCATCCGCGATAAGGCAAAGCGCTACAGTGAGGCCGGCACCACGGCCACTCAAATTGCGCGGTTGGTGGGGGAAGGTCCCGACCATTACAAACAGTCCGTTCAACAACTCCATGTCGCCAATAGCCTCACGGTGATGTTAATGCGTCAGGTGTCTGAGGATCAGGTCCTGCGTCTGGACATCCATACCCGCTTCACTGGGTATCGGCTGGGATTATCTGCGACCAACCGCTCTGGCCGCGTCGTGGTAAACGAAGGTTTTGACTTCACCACCGATCCCGAAGATGGCGATGTCACTCCGACGGAGGTCGATGACGCCATGACACTCTCCGGGGGTGGGCTGTTCCATTATTACCACCAACAAGCCAAGGGATCTGAGCACAAAGTCTTCTTTCGCGATCTAAGCTCTCTAGAGGCCGTTATCCACCAAGGCGGTAGGTTATCCTACTTCCCAGGCTCGTGGCCCGTGAAGGCCTTCACAGCGCTATCTGGAGGCCCTTTCAATGACTGTCCGGGGCTGGCATTGAAAACCACCCAAGGTTGGTTGGTTATTCTTCATGGACACGGGGAGGGAATCCGCCCCTACTACTGCTTTGCCATTCCTGACGTCTTCGCCAAACAGTACCAAGTACCCGACGATCGGTACGTCGGGGAAGAAACGGTACAACTGTTACTCGCTACCCACCAACTGCGTCATGCCTGTCGCGTGTAAGGGAAGTTCATGATTGACCACCGCAAAGCCTACCAGCGCGCCCACGGGCGCGCTAACAATTTGCTGTTGAACCTCCAGGATGTCGATCGGTCACTGTCCAGTACCGTACCGAACGATGGGCGGGCCCAAAAGCTGGCCCAAGAAGCCAAGACCTCTCTCGAACAGTATCGCCGTTATCTGCTCACCCAGTCCTACATCCTCGATTGAAGGAGAACTGCCATGTTCCGCCATTCACTGATGAACCTGTTCATGACCCTCTACTCGGGCTTCCTGTGTGTGATGCACCAGATACCAGGGTGGCGCTATCCACTGACGACCCGCATCGATGATGGGGTCTCTTATGCCGCCAAAGGCCCGCAACTGGAACTGACGCTGTTCAACAAGCTCAAGTATTCACCGCAAATGAACTTGTTGCGTCGCATCCGCTCGCCACTGGTGTTGATCGCCACCATCCAGGGCAGTTCGCTGATCATCAATGCCTACCGGCTGATCCATGATCGGGGTCAATCAGATATCGCCATCCCTACCCAACATGCCCCCGGGCGTAATGGACATTTCCATTTCCTGTGCAATGGTGGTCGTCTCTATCATGCCCTGCGTCCGACTAGTGTCACCCGCCGGATGGGATTCATCGAAAACGAACCGGTGTTCAGCCTGCGGTTGCCGATGAGTGAACGGGAACTGCAGTATGCGCATGAACTGGAAGACCGACCTCTTCCCCCACTGCTCGAAGGTGAGCTCATCACGGGCGACCCTCGTATCGCCCTCGGTATTCTTGCCGAACCCGTCCAGTAACACCAACCCTCAAGGAGCACTACCATGCTGATCGAATTTCCGTTGCCTAGCGACCTGCGCCTCTACATCAATAACGAAGCCGGAATGTGGGGCCTTAATGACGTCGAGAAACTCACCAGCGATTTCATCGGGGTCGTATTTCCCAATCTCGAGATTGTGACTCGTGACGACACCGATGGGAAACTCCACCGCTACTACGGTTACATCGAGAACCTAGCCGAAGACGCCATCGGTAGTGAATACGACGTCGAGTACCTGATCAACCGGGCAGGTAAGGAGTTTGTCAGTCAGGCACACGATACTTTCGTGGAAGCTCATCTCACCACCAACGAGATTCCACTAAAGGGCGGTCTCTGTGACCCCGCACATCTGCTTATCCAACCCGGAGTATACTTGGCGAATGAAAAGTGGCTCCAACCTCCGAGTGGGTGTGAGCTGCTGCGTGTTACCTGGGATACTGGCGTGACGTGGTTCTTCCCGATCATTTTCCAGTTCCCGGTCCGTCATGGCGGATGCGACGAGATGGCCGAATATGCCACCATCTGTCGCCTACTGCGGGGTGACGACTACGCAGTGGATACAATGACGCGGGGTATTCAAGACCTGATGGATGAGGGCATCCTCGATGACCCCGAACACAGCAGTAAATTCAGTGTGGGTATCATCCGACCGAACTACTGAAGAACCTGGATAACTGAAAGAGGAAGGGACCCTATGTCATCCACAGTGAAACAACTGGAACGTCATCTGACTTCCTCACCTGACCGCCGTATGGTCGTCGCCCACAGTGAGCAGCGCACTGGCATGTACCTGTATGCTGCAGCGCCTTACACAATGCTCATTGTTGTCTTGGGGACGGAGAACCTCTACCGGGATTTTCGTCTGACCCCCAAGGCAGCCACGACCAAGGCCTTTCTCAAGGCCTATGGGATTCCCGATGCGGTGAGTTATAAGGCGCAGGAAGATGACGCCTGGCTCGCCACCTGGATCGATGATAAAATGGTCCATCACCTCAAAATCCGTTTCTCGGATAACTCATGGGTGGCCTATCGTCGGTTGATTCATTAACCACGGCATAACAGAGGTCCCTACGGGGACCTCTTTTTTTTTTGCCTATCGCCGTTGCTCACGATACTGATAACGATACATCGCTAACTCGGTCACTAATCTCACCGTGGGTTCACTACACCCATGTTCGATACCCCGAACACGATCCTTGACGTAATGACGCTTGGCGGCGGCGGTACTCTGCCACCGATGAGCACTGAACACTATGTCGTGCAGTGCGTCGCTGGTTAACACATTAAGTTGTGACTTGATTAAAAAATCAATCGCGGCATGGACAGCGATATGTTTGACTTCTTTCATTGACGACCACCCTTCGGGATTATTGGTGTTTCCTCCAGGTCCCCACGCCGTCTGTTATTGTCGTCATAAAAGGACCGCCCGAAGACGGCCCTTTTTTTTTACACTTTCAATCGACGCCGGGCGCCGAGTTCCAGCTGAGAGACCAGACCCACCTTAGCCTCCGCCACATTACGTGCTACCTGTGACGGGTACTTTAACCGATCGGCCTGGGCTTGCCTCGTACGGGGAGGCATTCGATTACTCGCCATTCTTATGCCTCCTTAACCTCAGTAGCTGATCCGCTGAGAGGCGCCTTGTGCAAGCTGAGACTCGATACCGTTATCGGCCGACTTAACGTCTGCGCCGATGTTCTCGAGCCACAGCGGGTTCTCGTTCGGGTTCATGCCAGCCAGGTTCAGGTTCTGGAGGATTTCCCGAGCGAACAGGATGGTACCCATGGAGACATCAGAGGTAGCCGTGAACTCGACGTTGATATCGAGGTTCTGACCCATCTGCGACGCATCCTTGGACCCTTCCCACACCGGCGTGGCGGTGGGGAACATGTTGGTGCACAGCCAGGCACTGACCACATCGGTGAAGGTGGGGTCGGGTTCGACGTAGAGGATGGTTGCACCATAGAAGGTCGCATCGTAATCCTCAGCCGACACATCGCCATTGGACACCACCAGCGGGACCTTGGTGTTCTCGTCACCGATGCCGTAGGTGATCCACCACTTGATGAACTTAGAGATCGCACGACCTTGCAGTTCCCAAGTACCGTGGGTCGGGTTGGACACTGCCCGGGTCACGTTGGTCGGGGTCTGGATACGTTCACCAGAACCACCCACCGGAGACTCAGCGGTGTCCACGGTCAGCTGTTGGTTAAGGCCATCGATGGTCCGGGTATGGTTCTCGATGAAAGCCTTGAGACACCGGACCATCAGGTCCGGGTCGGGAGCGAACTGGAAGAAGCGCGGGGCTTCAATCAGAAACGGCACCACATTACGACGAACGTACGGAGTGTTCGCCGCCAGGTTAGCCAGGTTGGGGGCGAATTGCTTCGTCCCCGCCTGGGTCATGTCGATGGTATTGGCTGCCTGACCACGACCATAGCCGCGGCTGCCAATAAACGGATTGGTGTATCGTGCCATGAGAGCTATCCTCTTGAGCGCTTAATTGACGAAATTACTGCTGAACCGGGAGGTCTTCCATGCGGCGGGTTTCGAGATCGAAGATCATCACGTTACGCGGGTTGTTCGCGTACACCGTCACACGGCAGCGCCAGCTAAAGCCACGCTGGTCATCGGCCTCGGTGAAGTAGGTCTGCGGAATGATTTCTACCCGGTCGTTGTAACGACCTTCCACCTTCTGCAGAACCAGGTTATCACTGCGCTCAATGAATTGCGGTTTGGTGAGCTTTGCGTTGCCGGACAGATCCGCATGGACCTGGCGCACCAGACGCATCACATCACAGCAGATGGCCACCGTGATCGGGGAGATCAGTACCGAGGTGTCATCGTTGTAGACCGAATGCAGGGCCGGATAGTACTGGCTGCGACGATCGTAGGACAGGGTGTAGGTAGCCCCGTTGTCCCACAGGTCGGACTGGGTACGGTCATTGAAGAACTTGACGTTCAGGTCCTTGACCAGCTCCACCCGGTTGTTGGGGCTCACGTCGATGTCAGCACCCTCACGCATGTTACCGGTACCCGCACCTGCCATCCGCGCCCAGCGCTGTGCATAGTCGAGCACCAGCGGCACCGGCTTGCTGTAACCGCCACCGGTCAGAGAACCGGTCTGCTGGATGATCTCGGCACGACACACCGGGGTGGAATACAGGGTGGATTCCGGATAGGCCCGCAGACGCGCCATCAGTGCCTGAGCACGGGACACTTCTTCGGAACGCGTCGGAGCACGCTGATCGGCTTCCACGTAGGTGGTGAAAATACACCGCAGATCGGGACGACGGCCCAGGACGTTCATCATTTGATACTTGCCGTCCATAGTCAGGCCAGTATCGTAGATGACGGAGAACGGGTAGACCGGCATGTTGTCGTACTCGTCGCCCAGATCACCGAAGTTCATGTTCTCCCGGTTGACCAGACGCTCGTACATGGCCAGATCGGTGGTCCCGTCACCGCCACCAGATGCATAAATGGTGGTGTCCTTACCGATGCGCAGGCCGCCTTTGAGCGGACCTTCCAGCAGCAGCGCGTGGTGGGGATCGCCGTCAATGTCGATGCCGGTAAACACATCGATCTGACCGGGACCTTGCACGTGCACTGCAGCGGCCGGGTTGACGTTCATCTCATGGTCGTAAATCCAGGTCTGGACTGCTTCCAGGTTGTCCTGGTAAACGAACATCTGACTGAACGGGGAATACAGCGGCTGAGTGCCGGACTCGATACCGTCGTCGCCGTAGGCTTGTGCCACGACGTCTTGGGCGTAGTATTCCTTGTCGGTAGAATCGCTGTAAGCACCGGGGGTAAAACAGAAATCCACATAGTCCTCACCGCGGGCGGTGCGGGTCACAACCGGAGAAGAGCCTGCAGTATCCCGACGCATAAACTGCGCCCGGTACATCCGGGTCTTGAATTCGTCTGCGGTTTTCTCGTCAAACGGCAGAGTATCGGCAGTGGTCGGAGTCCACATCCGGAAACCCAGCAGATTGCCCATTTCGCCGAAGAAGCTGGCGGGGAGTTCGAAAAGCGGATAAAGCTGAGACTGCGTGCCATCGGTTTCAGAAACGAAGCTACCGTCAACAACTTCTTGCTGACCCACTTCACTACCGTTGTCTTCGATCAGTACGATCTTGCCACGGACACCGGGAATGGTAACCACGTCCCCGTTATCGTCATACTCGAAGTCGCCTTCAACTGAGGGCGGGTAGTCGAAACCACCGATGCCGGTGATGCGTTTGGGGATCTGATCATTTACCAGATCGATGGCCACGATGATGCGGGCCGGGTTCGGTGCATCTTCCGGACGCAGACGCTTGACGAAGATGGGGTTGCCTTCAGCCAGCAGCGTCTCGACCAGGAGAGATTGCAGGTTGTGGAACTTGCTTCGCCGGGCCAGGGTCTGGTTACCGAAGATGTCGTTGAACGAAGCGCTGTTGCTGTTCACCAGGGTGGTCTCTTCGGGACCGGTCTGGGTAAACAGGCGCACCAGCGGTAAATGCTGCGGATACGTTTCCGGATCGCGCACCAAAGTGCCGCGAGACCGGTCGTTAATACCACCGAAAATGATTTTCGGCGCGGCGTTAGTCAGTGTCGCCATTTCCTTTCCTCCCTCCGGGTATGGAGTGTTCTAACTCGATGATATGGACAATAGTTACACACGCGGGTCATAGTATTACCGCTGAGAACCATATTAGAGTGCCAAGTAACTTTTCACTTACCCTTCGTCACTACTCTGGAGTCTACACATGTTAGTGCATCCGTACCACACTACCATCTGCTCTATGTATCGTCTCGACCACCTGGTCCGTGGTCTGCAACGGGCCGACATTGAATCCCCGTTTCCCACACTGGAATCACCGGCCGGAAATACCGTACGTGACGCACGCATGGTACCCCCTAATGACAACTACACGCAAGTGTCGGGGTTCACACAATGTGTCAACATTGGCACCGCTAAGCAACCAAAATGGATCGTAGATGGACGCCCGTTCATGCGGTGGGATCGTCGTCACGACTCATACCGTTTGCTGGCCGAGAATGACTTTTCGTTTCAGACCTCACGGGTTGCCTTATCCCAAGTGGCCGAAACCGACGGGGAACGCCCGTTCATGCGCCTCGGTGACGTACCCATCAAAACCTTTGTGCGGTGGGTGACCCTGGGAATTTCACAGCGGTTCAATCTGTCCCTCGAAGACCAGATGCGCCTGTCGGTGATTGTCGCCTACTATTATTACACCCAATTAACCGCTACCCGGGAACTGAGTGAAGCCGACCGTAATCGTCTCGCCAACCAGGTGAGTCGTATCGTCTCGATCCCCACGCCGCAAGTCCTCGAGATCATTGAGCCGGTTGGGGCACTGACTGATGGACCAGCACTGGCCGGGGCGATTGCCGAACACGGTGGGTCGGTTCGCCTGAGCGGAATCAAGTTCACCGATCTGTTTCTGTTACTGGCATCCTCTTGGGTCGGGGTTAATAGCCGGGAGAATGTCGGGGTGGCGCTAGAACATATTCCGACCTTTATTGCCATGGTCTACATGGGCCTCGGTGATCGCAGCTACCGCAAAACGATGATTACCCGTCGTGCCGAAACCGCGGGACGGCAGATGGATCACAAGCAATTCCTGGATCAAACCTACCGGCTGGTGGAATCCCGTTTTGCCTAACCGCATGAGGGCACTATGAACGAGTATCTGTTACGCCATGCCGTAGAGAACATCTGGTGTAATCCCGGACAGGATCGCCAGTTTACCTACCGCCTGGCCCGGCTGACCCCTAAGCGCGGGGCCCGTCAGACAATAAACCTGTTTTACGAACGCTTGGTGCTCCCCACCCAAAGCGACACCTACCATGTCTACCAGATTGGCCAGGTGTTGCCACGTCGGGTGGGGATTCCCGCCAATAAACGCCAATGGATGAGTCTGGCCTATCTCGCCAATGAACATCTCCTCCACACCGACATCTACACCAACGACGGGATTCAGTTTCCCCGGTTTGAGACCTACGTGTGGATCACCCCCAGTCGCAATCTGGTGATAGCGGTAAAGATCAATCCACGCATTCACGAACTCGAAGGGGTGGACCTTTACCTGCGACTTTACAGTAATGCCTATTTCCAGAGCGAACGCTCGGATGGTCAGGCGTATCTGATCACGGATGGCATGCGTGTCAAGTCCGACAACGACCTGCTGATCTTCCAGCGCGACCTGAAGAAACTGGTCGATGAGCGAGGAGGTTACCCCCACTATTACGTCAACGGTAGGTTCGTTCAAAACATCTCACTGGTAACCGCTGGGGTCGATGACATTGTTGAGTTTGTCCTGGACAGCTCCATCAAACGCATGGTCGAGTTTGATATTGATGAGCTGCCCTCCTTCATCTCGACACTGGACACGGGACGCAAATACATCCTGCACTACGATGATCCCTCGGTCGATACCATCGAATACCTGGACGACGTGGATCTGTTTCTGATCAAGCCGGGTATCCAGAACCGGTTCATGGGGGTGTGGTACCATCACAACGAAGGTACCTGGTTACGCATGCTGACGCACAAGGATTACAGCATTCCCATCGAACGTCTGGAGAGTTTTGTTCAGACCCACCCCACTGATCCTCGCCACCAGCTTATGCCTGATACCTGGCCGTCGGATGAGTGGACCTCATTGAGTGGCATGCGGTTGCGTCTCTATATTCGTCACTCCGGCTATGAGCGGCCCCTGGTGGCGGATGCTAACCGTATCCAGGAACTGTATCGGCTGTCCAGTAACCAAATCGTACGGGCCATGACGGGAATGGACTCCCTGCCACTGTGGCATGCTGCCACGTTGGAACAGTGTCCCTATGTGCGCTTCATGTCCGCACCCCCGGAAGTGGTCTACCCAATCACGTACGGTCGTTTCACCGCTACCCATCCCGATAAAGAAGACGCTCAAGCGTTTGTCGGTGATGTCTATGGGTATCACGCGGCAGCCACGGTATTGGCCGACACACCATCTGATGTCTATGTCCTCGACAATCGGAAGTACGCTGACCTGGCCTTCGAGCACCAACATAACAGCACCGTGTTCGAGTACGATGCGGATGGGGTATTGTTGGAGTACCACCGCCATTTAAGCGGTACCTACTACATGCCACGGAACCCCAACACGGTTCGGGTCGAGGCATTGACCGGTCATGGGCGGTATAAGTCCAACGTGGTCTATGGAAATGATCCGGTGGAAATTGCCTACGGTCACAATTTCCGACTCTACGTTGAAGATGTGTGGGCGGACGTGCGTCAGGGTAACTGGGTGGATATCACCGAACACCCTAACCGTCACGAATACGGGTTCCTGGATAACACCGTCGAGCCACACCGCTGGGTATGGCAGCTGGATGACGTGTCCCAGTATGGGGCAGTGATGCAGGATGATGCCTTCCTTTGCTACGACCTGATGTTGACCCGCACCGATGGTCATCTACGGTTCTCCGTCACCTCAATGGAGGTTCACAACACCGTAGAAGAAGAGGAAGTATCCACGCTCCCACCCGGGCAATTGGACATCTATCTTGATGGTCGGCCATTGATCGAAGATATCGATTATGTGGTACGTTGGCCCGAAGTGGTATTCAGTCACCTTGAGTATCTGGGTGACAGCATGTCCCACAAGATCACTGTCCGTGGCTACGGCTTCCCCAATAGTGACTTGTCACGGTTGGCCACCACCGAAACCGGCTTTATCCGCTACGGGGTCTTGTCCAATAACGCGACCTACAACATCCATACCCACAAGGTACTGCGCATCGTGATCGATGGCCATTACCGCGATCAGGATGATCTGGTCTACGATGAACAGCGCAATGAGCTAGTCATCGAGGGGGAGCGCAATGGGGCACCTTACGCCCTGCAGACACCGCCGGTGGTGTTCCGGGATGTGTATCCTGTTGATCGTGTGGCCCGTCAAGAAGATGATGTTCGTGACAAGGCCGTAAGTGACTACATGGACGCGCAGTTCCCCAAACGGGACCGTGACGGACCGGACTTTATCGAGACCCAGTATCACCTGGTTTCGCCGTTCGCCAACAAGGTACTGCATGACCTGATGAACGATATCTTCTACCCGGAAGGGATTGAAGATCAGTACAGCGAACATGAGATCCGGCAGTGGTGTAAGGGCTACGAATGGTTACTGCCTTACGATCCGTGTAATCGGGACTTCGTGGACAGTCACCTGGAGATCTACCCACACTGGCATGACGAACCGGTGGGACTTACCCTCTATCAGTACACGTTCTACATTCGGATACTGGAGACCTACTTGCGCCATCCACCCGATGTAGCGCCTTTCATCTACGTCCAACAGTAAGAGGTTAACATGGCATTTCCACCCAAGACAAACTACCGGGACCCCGATCGGGGGTTCCGCCTCTGGCAACGTAGTGAGATTGTCGAGGCCGGCGGTGATGGCAAGTGGGTTCCCAATGTGGGGGACCTGGTGTTTGATCCCGCCCAAGGGTTTCTGCAGGTCATCGAGGTAGACTTCACCACCGGGTACTCGGTACTCCAGTTGTGGACCACCCCGGATGAGCCGGACGATGCGGAGTCCACTGACATTCTCCTGGGGAACGGTCCGGGCTACGCCTCGGAGTCCTACCGGATCTTCCTGGACCAGACGGTAACACCCCACACCTTCGCCCCGGATAGCCGACTGCATTTCTATGGATCCATGGTGCAATCGTACAAGGTGTTTTTGGGAACCGACATCAGCGCTGATTACGGGCAAGTGATCTCGGCCTTCTTTGACCCGTCGGGTAACTTCCTGGGCACCTCCGTCCCCGTGGAGGCAGTGGAAGTTCCGGGAACCACCCAGAATGTGATCAAGGCGCCCATGGTGGGCTACACCAGTGAGTCCCTCGAAGATGGCGAAATCGTCACGCTGGTGGCATACGACGATGAAGGTGGTGTGGTGTCGCGTGCTCAGTTGTTGGTGAATAACACTGCAGCGATTCGACAGGCCGACGCGTCACGCAAGTACGTGAAGTCGATTCAGATCGATACGCCGTTCCTGAGCAGTGCCGACCCCCAGACGATCGAGTTTCCGCTCAACGTCACCGTGGAATCCCTGCCCATGACCGGGGTGGTGCATTACAGCGATGGTAGTCGTCATCGCCTGCCGATCGATGGCTCGAAGTTCACCCTGTACGGCCTGCGGAACTACGTGGCGACTATCGTGGGCCAAGAGTTCCCGATGGTGTTGGCCTACAACTTGGCGGAGGACGAGGTGTCCTACACCCTGGAGCCCACGGCCAACCGCCGCCTGACCATGTCCTATCAGGCCCGGACCACCACCGCCGATGGGGCGTACGAAGTCAAGCTGTTTGTTTATCCGGTGTGGGTCAGTGCTGAGGTGGGCTATCGTCTCGAGTACTGGTTGTATAACCTGGATCGTCAGACCTACTACAACGTCACGCCCTATGTGGAGCTGGGCACTACCTCCAGTGCGTTTAACCCGAAACAATACGGGACGACCCAAACGATCACTGTCGCGGTAGACCTTAACCGAGTGGATGGCAAGTTCGCGCCTTATCGACATGTCCAGACGTTCCAGCTGGCGCTGTTGGCACGTGGTGATGAGTACCGTGATCTGTGGGAAATCTTCTTCCGTCCCGACCAGACCGAAAGCTTCGGTCGTGGGGTGGCTGCCGAGATGGAACTGGTGGGCACCAATAACTGGAAGCTACACCTGGGTCAAGGTCTGCCATCGAAAGAAGTCTGGCTCAAGACCATCTATGAGCGCGTCGAACCGCTCATTAACCAACAGACCGAGTCGTATCCGCCAACCCCCACTCACTTCACCGTACACACCCTCCACAATACCTACACCTACAGTGTGGATCAGTGGAATGACGAACTGGTCATCAACAATGACCTGGAGGATGGTGAGCTGCTGTATCTCACCTTCAAGCGGGAAACCTACGACACCGACCTACAGTTGGCAATCGTGGGCCTTCCGGTCCGTCGTCTCACCGGCCAATAACGGCAGACAGGCTCCCCCGACTGGGGGAGCCATCTTTTATGCCACCAAGCGCAGACGTTTTCCCGCTCGCGAGGTAAACCGTTGCAGTTTGGATTTACGACTCCGTTCTTCCTGGGCTTGACGAATCATCGCGTCAATGCCCACTCCCATCATCTCCTGAACATCAATGCGTCCGGAGAGCTGACGAAGTTTCATTTCCAGTTTCTGAATGATCATCGGATCTTGGGCCGTTTTCAACTCCTCCACTAATCCATTGAACTCTTCTTGGTAACGCTGTTGTTGCTCACGCTTGAACTGCTCTTCCGGGGTCATCTCGTCAGGGTTGTTGATCGCTGCCGAGAAGATGCGGGCAGCATCAATGCCGTAACTGTGCAGATGACGGGCCTTGGTACAGAACCAGTGCGTTAGCAGCCAGGAGATCACCATGTCGTCATGGTTCCCTGCTGAGTGGTCAATGCGTCCATTACGAATGGTCAGTGACAACAACTCATTGATCAGGGTCTTATCGTACACCCGCTTGGAGCCTAAACGCAGGGCGGATTTCAAGGCTTCCCCATACAGGGCATCACGGGCATGGCGACCCGCGCCGGTAGTATTGAACCCGAAGTATTTCTTGAACCGATCGTAGAAGTACGACGGTCGTGACCCCAGTGGTTTCTGGATCTCCCGGAATTCAGTCCTGAAGGTTTCCGGTTCATCGACGATCCGGTTGTAGATCCGCTTGAAGGGATCCACCCCTTTCACCGGCAGATGGATAAACATGGTATCCAACAATGCCGTACCGGAGGACTTGCGCTCGGGGATCAATGTCAGGTTCGGGAAACGGATCAACATATTGGCAATGAAGATACTCATCCGCGTCAGGTTGGTTTCGTTATACCGGCCCGTACAGATGACATCGTGAGTATTGGCATCAATGATCACCATACCCGTGGCATCGTTCTCCTCCCCCAAGGCTTCACTGGGGTCAATGCCCATCACGTAGTGTCCGCTGGCCATGCGATCCGCAATTTCATGGTACGGAATATACCAGCGAATGGCGTAGCCGTCCTCGGTGATCTCGGTGTGCAGTACCTCGCGCTCACTGCCCTTGACGTTGTGTTTCTCCTCAGTGGACAGCGGGGTCCCCTCGTTACCACTGGTCCAGATGTTAAAGTAGTCACGATCTGCCAGCTCACCTGAGGAGTTGGATTCACGCAGCTTACGGTACAACCACTCATCGGTCTTACCCAACTGCCGATGATTGAAGGCACCATAGATCAATGGCTTTAACCCGGTAGAGTTACGCTCCACGATTTCAGCAAGTCGTTCGGATGAACCCGCATCCAGATACTTCTCACTCCACGGGGCCCCACCGGTCATAAACTTGTAGGCGTAAGCACCATCGCGGGAGTTGATGTTACCTGCCGTTGTCGTGTAGATGTTACCAAAGGGTTGGTTAGCCGCGCGTGCTTCATCGCGTGCCGCTGAGCCCGATGACAGAGCCACGGGAAGCGACAGTTCAATCTGGTTAATGAACGCCAGCTCATCGATATGCAAGATAGGCACGGTCAAACCACGACCCAGCTTATCGGCACCGACCCGATCATTACGCCCCACCGCCGTCTTGTAATAGTTGCCGTCTTCGATGTTGGTCATCATCTCGTTGTTGTCGGCATCATTACGGTTGGGGTAATAAATGTAATCCGGTAGGAGATCACGAATCTCCTTAAGACGTTCGATGTTGTTGTTACGCAGTGAGTTATCTTTGGTGATCAGATACGAGGTCGTGTTGGCCGCCCAGATAAACTGTACCCCGACCATCAAACAGTCAGTCGATACCGATTTACCCGTCTGACGGGGTTGGAGCAATCCAAAGTCCACATGGTTAAAGAACGACCAAATCAAGGCAATGTTGCCCCGGTTGGCCTGGAAGCGGATCGGCACCGTACCCGCGTTAGGTGGAATACGGCAAATCTCGCGGAAGTAATACCAGGGGTTATATTTGCATTCCAAGGCAATCTTGAACTTGATTTCCTTAGAGAGGTTTTCATCAAACGGATCCACTCCCGAGAGTTCGGGCTGCATTAACGCCAGCGGGAACTCAGCATTCTCAATGCCCATCTCCTTGTAGAGATAGACCAGTCGTTTGAACGATTCATTATCGGTATTATAGTCAACGACCGCATTGGGGAAGCGTATCCAATCCGTGCGGTGGAATATCATGACGGCTCACCTGTGTCGACGGTGCGGAATAGGTATGTTCTATAATGATTGGTCCTCTTTGTGACAAAGACGGCATAGAGCCCTCCCCAGGCGGGGAGGGGATTTTACCGCCAAAACGCCAAACATTGCCACCACCGCTTCTTCGGTGTTGGTGGATTGTGGTAGGTCGTACTCGGGTATTCGAGCTGATGGGTGACGTAACTATCACCCAGCCCAGCGCCTAGAAAACGGGCCTTTTCGTGAGCGGGAACCTGGCGGTTAACTGCAAAAGATGCTGACATGTATTGCTTCCTCTTTTAGGAACGCCGTGAACGAATGGGTCGTTGTGACCGTTGTTGTTTTGCCGCAAAACGGCGTTCGTGACGATTACCTTTGGGTTCTTCACCAATCGTCTCTATAGGAAATACCGTCTGGTCTGAGCTACGTATAGGTTGTTCGGGTGTCATTTGACCTCCTGTGCAAACAGCTTCTTCAGGTTGGGTTTGTCAATCGATACTGAAACTTTCACCACACCCACACTCGTCTTGCACATTGGGGTTGTTGAACCGGAAGAAACGATTGAGTCCTTCCGTGACGTAGTCGATTTCACTACCGTCAACCATTGAGACTGCTTCGGGGGCAACAATGACGGCAACGCCCTGATCCTCAACAACAGCATCGTCCAGATCAATCCAATCGGCAATCCCAAGGACATAACTATACCCGGAACATCCGCTGGGTTTAACGGAAACTCGCAGGCCCTCACCATGGCCTTGTTCGTCGATGACCTGACGGATCTGTTTAGCAGCGGCGGGCGTAATTGATAACTGCATCTTGGTCTCCGTGATAATTCGGTATTACGTGACTTCCGTTGCGAGGTGTTCCTTCGCTAAACACTGACGACACAGGCACTTGTCGCCATAATCGGTGTTCACATTGGTGGTACATTCTTCTTCCATGCACCAACACAGTGACGCTGACTTACCGGCTTCCATGGCACAATAGGCCGGGCCCGTACAGCTCGGACAGTCGTGTGTGGAGACCTGTCCTTTGAGTTGTTGCATCAATGCCATGCGATCACTAGCTGACATGCGACTCCATCCCATGATTTCGTGGCGGGTTCGGTAACAGCCTTGGCAGAGATGACCTTTGATCAACCCACACTGGCGGGTACAGGGACTCGCCATGGGTGTCGGTTGGGTTTTACCACAATGGGCCATGTTACCTCCTGGGTTAAACAAAGCCCCGCCTGTGACGGGGCCGTGTCGTTAACCGCACTTGCTCCAACCACAGCCTTCCACGCAGGTCGGACAACCGTCCATCAGTTGCAGCTCACCACGACACTCCGGGCAGTTACCCACAGAATTCTTGCTGGGGGTTGACGGGGTGTCCACAGTTGCTACCGCGGGATCGTCGGGACCAACGTTGGTGATCTGGCTCGGGTCGAAGTCCACGTGGACTTTACCATACCGCACGTTGTGGGAATGAATCAGCTTATCCAGCGGTTCCTGGAAACCTTCATCATCAAGGAACCCACGGCGCAGCAGGATCTGTTGGATCGCCCAAGCAATAGCGGCGACTTCCGAGTCGTGGAAGGCCGGCTTACCGTACTTGTTCCAGCCACACCGTACCAGGCCCTTGTCCCACGCAACCTTACGTAGATCCTGGAGGGCTTGGGTCGCGTAGCCACCGCGTGCTGCCAGGGAGAGACTCCGCATGGTCGCTGTCACCCACTGGTGTTCAGTGGACAGTTGACCGGAGGGGATAAAGAATTCCACCGGGCGTTCAATGGTGATTTCCTTGCCATCTTTGATGCCGGTGACGGGCATGAAGGAGACCAGTACGTAGATCTTCTTCTTGCCTTCGGCACCTACCATGGAAATCTTTTCCGACACCGCTTCCAGGGCACCTTCCGGGCGGGACTCGATACGCAAGGTCAGCGGGTCAATGTCCGTTACCACCGGAGCGGCGGCTTCATCATTATCTTTCTTGATAGCGTAGGAAACGATTTTACCGTTTAGTTCAGTTGCCATGATCGTCGTTGCTCTGTCTCGTTAGCGATACCCTCCCCAGGTCGGGGAGGGGTTATGTCGATTGTTCAGGTCTTACCACTTACCGTAGGTGCCTTCCTTGAGCGCATCGTACAGGTTGGCGGCCACATGCTCTTCACCGTCGTAGATGACCTTTTCATTACCAGCCAGCTCTACCGTTTCACCGGTGTCGAGAGTGAATACGTAAGTGGTGTCCTTGAGGTCATCTTCACGCACCAACACACCCTGGAAGGCGGCCGGGTTAAAGCGGAAGGTGGTGCAGCCCTTCAGACCCCGCTCGTAGGCATCCATGTACAGGTTCTCGAACCGGTCGAACGGGAACTCGGTCGGTACGTTAACCGTCTTGGAGATCGACGAATCGATCCAGTATTGTGAGGCGGATTGCACCAGGACGTGTTCTTCCGGCGTGATGTTATCGGCCGTGACAAAGTACTCCGGCAGATCCTCTTCCACGGCATCGGGCTTGACGAAGTGGCGATAGGCCAGCAGTTCGAAGGAGGCGACTTCCACCTGCTCCTTGGTCTTCTTGCCCGACTGGATGATGTTACGGTAGTAGCGATGCGAGAAGCTCGGCTCGATACCGTTGGAGGCATTGTTACCCAACGACAAGGAAATGGTTCCCGTCGGGGCGATAGATGAATGGTGGGTAAAACGCGCCCCCACTTTGGCCAGCTTATCCACCAGCTCAGGATTGACCTTGGCAATACGGGCCATGTATTCACTGTACTTAGCGTGCAGGATACGACCAGCCACTTTATCACCGACCTTGTAGCCATCCTTGACCATCTGCGGACGCTGACGCAACATCTTCGGGGTGACCTCGAACTCCTCGGTCATGATCGGGGCCGGGCCTTTCTCTTTGGCCAGTTCGAATGCTTGTTCCCAACCAACCATCGCCAGCTCGCGGGTGACTTCGTCGGTAAAGATGATCGACTCGTATTTACCGTAAGGCATGCCCAGCATGGTCAGGGTCGAGCCCAAGCCCAGATATCCCATACCGTGACGGCGTTTGTGTTCGATCTCGTGACGTTGGTTATCCAGCGGGAGACCATTGATCTCAACCACATTATCCAGCATCCGAGTGAACACCGCCACCACTTCGCGATACCGGTCCCAATCGAAACGGGCCTTGTCGGTGAACGGATCGAGCACGAACTTGGTCAGGTTGATGCTCCCAAGCAGGCACGCGCCTTCCGGGGGGAGGGGTTGTTCCATCAGTTAATGGTGAGCTCTTTATCTCACCTCTCCGGCTTTCGCTGGAGTGTCGGACTATATCTTCATCGTTTACGATGTCGGGCGCTCGTGGGTGGGTTATTGGTTGACGTCCTCACCACCTAGTCTCTGCACCTTCTGGCTTACGCTTGCGTCTTCAGCCAGCTTGGCTCAGGATTACCATCGTCTTTGACGAGAAGGCTTCCCTGAGTTCACCCGATGTTTAACGTGAGGCAAACGCTTTACCACACGGGTTGGTTGCGGTGATGGTTTCGCACCACCAGTTGTTGTTCATGCGGTTGACCGCATCGATCAGAATGAAGCCCGGCTCGGCGTAGTCGTAAGTGGACTCCATGATCTTGGCCCACAGCGAACGAGCATTTACCCGACGGTACACCCGGCAGGCAACACGCCCTTCATCATCGACAATGTAGTCGTCTTCAATCACCGGCCAATCACGATAGACAATGTTCTCCACAGACAGGTCCGAATATTCTTCGGCCTTCACCGGGAAGATCAGCGGCCATTCGGCATCCTGTTTGACGGCTTCCACGAATTCATCGGTGATCAGCAGCGACAGATTGAACTGACGCAGGCGACCATCTTCGCGTTTGGCATCGATAAACTCCTCGACATCGGGATGGGACACGTCGAAGGTTCCCATCTGGGCACCGCGTCGACCACCCGCGGAGGCCACGGTGAAACACATCTTGTCGAAGATGTCCATAAAGGCCAGCGGACCATTGGTGCCTGCACCAGCGCCATGGACGTAAGCACCCCGTGGACGAATGGTCGAGAAGCAGTACCCAATACCACAGCCCGCTTTCAGGGTCAGGCCGGCAGCTGAGACCGAGTCCAGGATATCGGCCATGGAATCACGGACGTTTTGGGATACCGTACAGTTGATCAGGGATACCGCGGTTTTATGCTCCGAAGCGCCAGCGTTGGAGGTAATACGACCCGCGGGGATCGCGCCGTTCTCCAGCGCCCACATGAACTTAGCGGCCCATTCAGGGGCAGCATCGCCCTCGACCAGGGCGAGGGCTTTAGCGACACGTTTGTGGGTGTCGTAAACAGTAGCGTCAACCGGGTTACCGTGGCGATCACGCAGACGATACTTCGACTCCCAGATGTCCAGGGAGGGTAATTGCATCGGTACTTCGGTGGTGGCCTGCGTGGCGGTTTTGACGTCTTGGCTCATGGGAATTCTCGTTCGTTGATGATGGAAAATCTAAAGTCTTTTCCTTTCGGGCATATCATAGTACTCTGAGTAAATTAACGGGAAAACCCCACCCAATGCGGCTTACAGCGACCCCATCACAGGACCACCAAAGCGTCGTTCTAAGGCGTTTTACGGGCTAGGTACCCCACCATACTGGGTCGGTCGAGTAACGCTGTCTATGACCGTTATGGGTCGATTGACTATCAAAAATAAAAGGGAGGTGGCATAAGCGGGTTCCCTCGAAAGGGAACCCATTGGTGACCAACGCGGCGTAGTGTCTATCTACATATCATGGTGTGTCCTTACTGAGTATAATGTTGCTTAGTAAGTGCCCGAAGGGCAATGTATAGTAATACACCAGTGCGCACCGAGGCGATGACGGGTTGATTGCGCGTTTTGACAGAGTTCTTGACCAGCTTCTCTGTTTGCTCCCGCAGTTTCAACACGGACGGGTCCGATGACCGAGAGGCCATTAACTGGTTACGCAGACGTGAGATCAAACCAGCCAGATCACGGCCTTGACGCAGAACCGCCCGGTTACTCTGCAGATAGTCAAAGACATACAGCAGGTCTTCCTTGACAATCTCTTCGAGGTACTGTTGACCACGCTGGTTGTAGTTGCGTGACAGGTATTGCAGGCTCTCCCGCAATAACGGTTCCGGCATGGTACGCATCGCCGATACGACCACATCCACCAATTCATCCCGAATGAAGTTGCGTTCGGATTGGATCACTTCATTGGCATAACGCAGATACCCGGCGTAACCGCTCTTACGGTCCTTGAGGAGCATTTCCCCGTCGGTAGAGACGGTAGTGGCACTAACAGTAGAAACCCGACTGTTGGATTCCAGGGTGGTCAGATATACCGCGTAGATTTTCTTGACCACTTCGCGGATACGTCCCTGGGTGTCAGTGACGACACGAATCAGTCCCTGGTCGGGGGAGAAGTTCTGGATACTGCGGCGATAGATGGAATTGGGAGAGACCAGATCCTCGCTCCGTGCTTCTAACAGGGCACGCCAGGAACCGTAACGGCGAATGTCATAACGACCCGAGAGCATGCTGTAGGTGGCACGGGCAACTGCCGGATCAGCCGGGTACTTGAAACGGGTGATCAACAGACTGGTCAGGAAGCGATAATGCAGGACCATGAACCCGTGGATCTGGGCTTCCTTACGCAGGCGCTGGGGAATACGGGTTTCTTTCTCCAACCGATGGGCCAGGTAGATGGGCGTGTAGTTGAACACATCCGCCATTACCTTGAACTCATGGTTGATCGAACGCACCTTACGGAACTCGTTCATCAATAAGGATTCATCAACATCCAGGACGTCCTCGTACCACGCTTCGCGATCAGACTCCAGAAAACGAATCGGGTTGACGCCTAACAACACACCACCAAAGAAAGCACTGTGGTCGTCATTACGGGTCATGTAGGACTGCGAGAAACGAATCACGCGTTCGCAGAGCTTGCGGTCAAACGTGACCTGATCAAACTGTGCGTCGAAAACATCTTTCAATGTAGGGGACATGGGGGTTCACCGTTGGGAGATATAAGGCGATCACATGATTGGCGCGGACTCCACCAGTTTACAGGTCTACATTATTAACGTGCATACCGCAAAAGATACTACCCAACCTAATCTGATGGAGACTGTTATGTCACTGCAACTCGCTCAATCCGCAATCGTCGATCAGCGTACCCCCGCTATGCCCCTCGCTACCGTGGCGACGGGGAGTTATGCCGCGATGGATAAGGCAGAGACCCTGCGCCTCCAAACCCAGGCCCTCGTGCAGGACCTGATTACCTTCCGTACCTGCCTGCAACTGGAGAATCGACTGCAAGGCGTAATCGAGGGTGACGTGACCTCCCTGGCACAGGAATGGATTCCCCAACTCTGTGCGATCGCTGACGCACTGATCCGGCAAGGTGGGGTCTCCGTGGAAGATGCACTGTTCCAGCAGGGCTTCATCTACACCACCCTGAAGGGCGAGAACCGCAAGATCCACATCACCACCAACCAATTCATCGAGCTGGACTGTACTGTCAACTGAGGAGTTACACACCATGTTTGGTCAATCTAGCCAGTTCTGTCTGGTAGCTGTTAACAAAGAAAAAATCGACGTCTTTAGTACGGTGGAAAAGAACGGCCCTCTCATTGCCACTTTCCCCACGATGTTCGAGGCCATGGCATTCGCCGCCTATAACAGTCAAGAACTCGGTCGATTTTCTCCACAAGACTATACCTACGTGGCCACGGCCATCAAGGATGAACTCCGTGCTTTGGCATCGGTAAACAAAGAAGACGAATGGCAGGTTTATCTTAACCTTCACTCACGCGGAATGATTCCACCCCACCAACCGCCTGGGGTAATCACGCCGCCTGGAATGGACCACTGGGGCGGTCCCAGTATGCCCCCGCAAGAACCCACCCACCAGGGATGGGGACCTCAGCGTGGGTTTGGTCCGTCACCGTTCGGGGGTCCGAGTACCTACTCGGGATCAATGAACCCGCAGATGACACCCCCCAACCATCAGTATCGGGATGCCAAACAGCCACAATACAGGATGGAGCAGTCCGGGTGTCTCTGTCAATCGTGTCATCGCCCCTACCGGGCGGATCTGTTGGCCGATGATGAGATCTGGGAGCAGATAAAACCCGCCCATAAAGCCCCAGGGGCGGGTTTGTTGTGTCCGACCTGCATGATGGAACGCATTCTCGACTTAGGGTTGTGTTCAGCGGGACAGGTGACGCTTATCCCCAAAAACACCACTACCTGATTTTATCCTAGCCCCATTATGGTGGGGCTTTATGTCACTAATAGGAGTTAATTTCATGAGCATGAAAACCACCATCGGTCCGATTTTTGAATGTATTCATACAGGTAAGCTCAACGATTGGGACCTACATCCATTCCGTAAAGAAAGTGCCATACCGAATGCGTTTCTCGGTAAAACGGTATTTCCTAATCTCGAAATTAATCTCCGCCACACAGAAACGGGGGAGCGGGCTACCTACTACGCTTACGTCAGCACTGAAGGATTAAATACGTATTTTATCAATGTCCCAAAACTTGACATGGAGTCGGTCACGGCTGATTTGTTCGGAGCAATCGCTGATGTATGGGGTCGCGACGAGTACTTTGTGGATGATTATCATATTCTAGGTAATTACGCATTGCCTGATGCGCTGGGACATCATCCAGAAGCGATCATGTTGCAATTAGGACTATATGCTCGTGAGCCCTATGTGGGAGAGCGTGATAGAGAACCCCATGCCGTTAAGTGTGTGGTTACAACGGCAAGCGGTATGACCGAAGCACTAGAGTTTCCGTTGGTCGAACTTTACAGTCGCCTCTGTGACGATCCTAGTGCTTTCTGGAGTAAAATCGATCCCCAGCAAGTGGCGAAGGCCATGCGCCATTATCTGGAAACCGCCGGTCGTGGTTTCCTGCCCGAAGGTCCTTCTGGTAACTTGGAAAACATTACAGTAAGGTTAAACGATCGTAATGGATACGCCTAATGATGAGGAGGGGATATCCCCTCCTCATTTTTGTCTTTCCCATCACTCCATAAAAAGGATTTACGTAATGACTAATCCCGCTTTTCGTCCTAACTTGAGCACCACACTCAAAGCTGTGATCAATCAAGACATGGACCGGTATGTCGAGTATTCCAAATTAGCCACCTCTGGTGTGGCGAACCGCGCATTTATTGCCTACCATGGGATCGGAGCTAATGACAAGATCGTTTATGAGCACCGGCGTAAACATTCAGATTACTTAAACCGTCATGTCAGGCAACGGGAACTCTTTGAAGGGTTAGGAGAAGAACTCGGCTTCACTTGCCTGGATGTAAGCAGCCTCCTAACATTATTTTACAGTAACGCCGACAACTGTTGCATTGGTGGGGTGATAAAAAAGCTGGATCCGATAATGGAGGTATACAGTATCTACGGAACGGCGGCGCTCAGGGAGGCGGTCTATAATTACATGGGGAACGTCCTACTTCCCGATGACTCGGTTGTTATACGGCGGGTCAAGATCGATAACCGAACTGGTTCCTTATTCAGTAGCCCTGAACGTATTACTATACCAACAGCCTGTGAGCGACCGGATCTGTTTTATCCAAACCTTCCCGACCCCAAGGAAGTATGGGACGGCTTCTCTGAATCAGAAAGTAAAATTCTGTTGCTTCAAGGGGACGTGGGTACCGGTAAATCCAGTTACCTGCGTGACATGTTAAAATGTCGTGGGTGGGATAACGAGAGACTCTACATCGTTGACCACACCCTGGTTTACAAACATGAAGGATTGGGGGATTACCTCCGGGGTCTTCCCGATGGATCGGTAGTGGTATTTGAAGACGCCGACCAAATGCTCATGAAGCGTACCGAAGGCAATGAAATCATGTCCACAGTGCTGAACAGCACCTCAGGTATTGCAACAACCAGCGTTCGACTTATCTTCACCACCAATCTACCCAACCTGAAATCAGTGGACACTGCATTCCTGAGGCCCGGCAGAACATTCCGGATCTTGGAGTTCAAGGGAATGAGCCATCAACAGGCCCGTGATGTCCGCCAGTACATGGATAAGGATCCAGGTGACCTAACCTTGGATCGTGACTACACTCTGGCCGAAGCCATCAACTACGAAGAAATCAGCCACGACTTAGACAACCATGGTTTTGGTTTTGTCTAATTCCTACAAACCGTGAGGGTACCTTAATGAATCACGTCGTTCATCGTGCGGTTATCATCACCGCAAAAGACAAACACATCAAGGAGATCGCCGCACAAGCGAGGTGGTTAGGAATCGAAGCGGTCTGGCAATTGGCTACTACCCCCTTTGGGTTTCGCAGTATCATGCTGTGTCCCGAAAGCAATGTGCCGGATACCCAGGAAGATCACAACGAGCGTTATGCCGTTCGTAACTTCATGAACTGGTTGATCGGCCATCAAGATCAACATCAGGCATACTGGATGGAGGTGGAGTACGGAACCGACGTTATTAGCTGTCCGTTAGCTAATGTAGTAAACGCCTCGGCCTACCACGAAGCCGACCATCCCTTGCAGGAGGACCGTGAAGCCGCCATCAGCAAACTGACCTACATCGAGGCCCGAGCCTTGGGTGTGGAAGCCCTGTGGAACCAGTACCACCCCGACAAACAGGCGGTGGAGGATTGACCTCTCCACTGGCGCGGCTTGTCCGCGCCTTTAAAATTTTCTACGGGATCAAATAAGTCTTTACTAATATGCGTCCGCTAACTTGGCTATCCCCAATGTCTCCGATGCCGGCGAAGCCAAGGCTGATCGTTTGGCTAGGATGATAAAGATCTCTCGTCCGAAGGACCTTCCGGTAACTTCCGCTTTGCCTTCTGTCCGATCCGGACTATGAAAGGCAAAGGGAAGGTAAGCTAAGATGGAGGGGGTTGGGGTTAATAAAGGGAAGAGCTTGTCTCTTCCTGCTCTGTTCTCCATTGGCGAAGGATGAACCAATGGGCACTGAAGACCGACGAAGGAGGGCTGATGTGCATTACCAACAGAGAAGGCATAAACGAGGAGAGCTTACCCTTCGGGCTCTCCTCGATGGGATGGTTCCTTTCTCTTCGAGAAAGTGATTAAAAAAATACTGAGGGGTTTAAATTATTTGACTAAAAAGTTGAGGAGCGGATGCGACGAAAACCCTGTTCGGCGGACCCGGAGGGCCGCCCCTCCTAGATAAGGTACCCCTGAATTCACAGGATAGTAATAGTTCCGTATTATTTTACATTGAACAGCGCTCCCTCAAGGAGCGGGTTTATGCAGCTAACCAGGAGAACACACCATGTGGGACATGGAAGCACTTGAGGGAACTGAGGTAAAACGTAAACGAGACAAGGCCCGTCTGGCCCTATCCATTGGAGGAATGTTTGGTATGACACCGGAACGCTTTATCCAAGAGACGCCATCACCTACCCCGGTTCGGGAACGAGACACGCGGTCGGAGGCTGAAGTACAACGTCGTCTGTCACAAGCCGAAGCACGGCGCGAGAGGAAGCGTCAGCGCAACCTGCGCCAGCGCGAAGCACAACAATAAGGAGAGTGTCATGCTCAGGTCACAGGATCTTCAAGACCCGACGAGGCCCATCCGCCTTAAACATTCCTATGTATCGGAAGGAACCACCGAACGTTTGCGGGAGTTCAATGAATTCAAGAAACGCCAGACGGTTCATCTTCTGGACGCAGTGGAAAGGCATCAGCACGATACGGATCTCACTGAACTCTCGATGCGTCTCATGACAGCAATATCACTTCCCAGTCTGGAGAATAGAAAATTCAAGCGACAGGCCAGGGAAATGGCATTGGATGCGTTCAACCGATGGATACTGGGGGAAGACGATTTTAGTGACCTAGCTCACTTCCGCGCTGATACACACCGCGCCGTTTATGTCCCGGGAATCGGTCATTTAGGTCGTTATATGACCAGTAAGCGACTACTCAGTGTCCGACACACCTTAAAGGGAACGGACCAGGTGATCATTCGACCGAATGTGCTGTTACCGGAACATGTGAGAACAGACCCCCGACCCGAATTGAAGCAGGGTCTCACGCCACGCGGCTTTGCCTGTGATACGAACCTAACCATGTCCCCGACTTTGGATGCTGATAAAAGCGAATTCTGGGGGTATCTGACAGACGACTGTGGGTTGCCTGCGATCATGGAACTTATGAGTCCATCGGGTATAACGCTCAATCAGCAGTTTTACCAACTGGATTATTGGCGGATGGGGATTACAGCCCAGTGGACCGTCCTTGCCCGCAAACTATTGTCCAGTGTGGACCCAGATTGGGCGATAGGGTGGATCACCCAGTTTGACGCGCTCTATAAACCCGATAGACTTATTCTACAGGGTTTGGTGTTGTTGACACGACTCTGTACTGTGAGTGCTGTGGCAGAACACCTCGAACAGTACCCCGAGGAAACGTTCTGGATCGGCTATCTGCTGGCCTGCACGATCAACGACGAAAAGATTTTGAAAGCGATGGATCAAGAAGCGGCAGCTACGTCGCTCTTTCGTTTGTGGTCTGCTTTGGTACACATCCAAGGAGCAATGAAAAACCATAGTCCGATCCCTGGGACATTGGGAAAAACCATGGAAGAGACAATGGTCACCTTCAGAACCAAGCTGGCCTACTCCCCTTATCTGGTGGAACGCATTGAAGGAATATTCCGATCCTTACCCATCATGAAATCCCATAAGGAGTCTATGTCATGACCAACCAACTCCCCAAAGAAATCCACGAACGGATGATGCAGACCAACCCTGCCTATCGCCGCCGTCATGAGCGTCGTGAGGCGGCGCAGAAGAAGGGGCGGACCCTACCCCCAGGGGAGCTTCCCAAAACGTCACACACCGCGGAGAACTGAATATGGGCGTTGGTGCCTACACCCCCGGTGGTCAGGAAATGGCCCGTGTACTCCGTCAAGGTCGCCAGGAACAGGAGCAAGATCGTAAACGGCGGCGAGCCGAAATCCGCGGCATTCTCCTCGAGATCGGTAAAGTTGCCGGAAGAAATACTGAGAGTGTTTAAGATATGCTAGAAGTCCCTCCGGACATAGCGTGTTCTCTCTTACTCTCTCGTTGCTGGTCTTCCTGGGACGCTGTCGGGCAGTCCCATGCCTCAAGGAAGCAAGTCCCGACGCTATTTACGGAGGTGGAGCCGGGTCTCCTTCTTGCCCGTTCCCCAGCGGGTTCTTGGTTCCACCTCCACCCTCTTTGTGGTTATGTTTCGGGATGTGACATAACGGCAAAGCCACGGGGTCATCCGACCCCAATTCCAATCGGCAATCTGCTGATGGCGTGAAACCAGTAGCATCCCACTTCAGACTTGGGTCGGCTAGGTCCCGACTGGCTACCCCGGCCCCGGTCTGTTCATGAGAGGGGGTCTGGCCCTGCTCCTGCTTGGTGATACCTGCCCTGTGTCACATCAGGTCCCCTCTCACCCTATACTGACATCCTCCCCGTAAAAGGGGAGGGCGTTATTCCGCCATTCGGAGAAACCCCATGAGTTACATTCATATCCCCTACGTTACCTACGGGGAATCAGTGCAGGCGCGATTGGAGAGACTGGCCCCACATCTGGAAGATCTGGAAAGCCAATGTCGACAGGTAGTAAGTGATCATCAGGGTGGAGCGTTCGAACTCTACAACAAGCTCAATGACGTGGCGGTGGATTTTTATGACCGCCGGGTGTTGGAGATGATCCAGTGGGACGCTTGGAAAGATGATCTGGTGACACGTTGGTGGTTGAACATGGAACTGGAAGATGACACCCCCATCGCCAGCCATATGTTGACGTTGGAAGCCGGAACCAATAAACGCTACATCAACGGCATCGGTTGGATCTGGTTCAACTGGGAGCCCGATGATCTTCCTGAACATCGCCGCGTGGTATTCCAAACCGACGGTATCCAGGTAATCGATCCCCGTCCGAGCCCATGGGAATGTCGTATCCCACTGGCACTCCGTCCTCGTCCCGAGGGCCACCCCCCAACTCGTCACCATCGAGGTCCGATCTGGTTTCGACACCAACGTGATGTCGAATGGGGCCATGTTGATGCATTGACTCTACCCGCAGCGCATGAACTGGTATTCCCCACCGAAGCGGAGGTCGAGTCCTGTCTAACGTTGATCCGTCAACGCCGGGTGGGTCTGGTGGCTGAATGGGAACGACTGGCGTATAACTGGTGCTCGGTACTCGGTACGGAATGGCTGGTCCGGGCCGATGCCTATGGGGCGACATCGCTGGACATTGCCACCAACCCAGACATCCTGTGGAAACATGCACTGGTGTTCGCCTGCAAAATGTTGGGCATCGATTATGTGGCTTGGGCCGTAGAGGCCGCACCGGAATGTACGTTCCTCAGTCAGTTAATGGCCAGTACGGTGACCGTGGGGGTGTTCTACAACGTAGAGGCAGAAATGAGTTGCCTTGCTCCGTTCTCCCGGGTCATCGTGGTTCAGCGTATCATCGAAGAATGTTTCCGGTGGGCACGGCCGTTGATGGACAGTACACGGGCGATGCCGCAATACAAGCGCTACGAAATGATGCGTGATGAACTCCCACACGAACGCACCAGCTCCCATGAGACGAATCGGTCTGACCATGCGGTGGATTGTGCGCTACAGCTGTTTGATAACCTACTGGAACCGTTCCTCGATACCTTGACACCCCCAAAGAAAAATACCGCCTAACCCGACGGTATGTCTAATGTAGTTTCACCCACACGAGAGGTAGTGAGAATGACCGTTAAAACCCGAGTTTACGCGGCAGGTGGTTGTGGTACCAACCTCGCCCAGCGCATCATGAGCGAGCATCTCGACGCGTGTTTCATCGATACCAGCGAATCCAACCGTACTGAAGGACTGGACCCCACCATCTGCCATTACATCGCCGGTCTGGATGGTAGTGGTAAGAACCGCCGCGAGAACTATGAGCCGATCATCGGGGAAGTCGAAACCATTCTCGACCGTTTCCCTCCCGGTGATTTCAACATCGTGATGTTTTCCGGTGCCGGTGGTAGTGGTTCAGTGATCGGACCGCTGATCGAGAAGAACCTGCTGGAACGTGGTTGTCCCGCGGTGGTGATCGTGGTGGGGGCTGACGACAGCTCTATCGCGGTGACCAACACCATCAATACCCTGAAGTCTCTGGAGTCCATCTCCGCGGTCTCAGGCCAGCCGGTGATCATGGCCTATCATGAAAACACCGCTGGCGTGTCCCGGTCGATGATCGACGATGAGGTCCTCTTCGTCTTGGAAGCACTGGGGGAACTCACCAGCCAGAACAACCAGGAACTTGACACCAAGGACCTGACCAACTGGGTACAGTACCAGAAGGTGGCTCCCGGGGTGACGCCGCAGCTGTCAGCGCTGGCTATCTTCGACTCCCGCCAGGAAGCATCCAAACAGGTGGAACCTATCTCAATCGCTTCCCTGTACGAGGACCCAAACAAGGACAACCCGTTCGGTACGCCGTACTACGCTACCGTGGGGTATCCGCGCAGCTCTTCTGGCCTGGCCGAACAACTCCACTTCGTGATCAACACGGCGGATGTGGAGGACACCTTCACCCACCTGACCGAACGTCAGACCGAGCTCAACAAGGCACTGGGCAATTACCGCCAGCGTCGTACTCGGGTGGACATCGACGATAACCTGACCGGCGATGGTCTGGTTCTCTAACCCACATCATGCGCCTGGGGTTCGCTACCCCAGGCCTTATTACGTTGAGGAGTATATCGTGACGGAGTGGATCGGAGGCATCGACTGGTTTCCTGGGCTGCGGGTTATTCCGGAGTCGCGTCAGTATAAAGTACGTCCGAACATGCTGGACATGATCATCGTTGATTTGGACAACCGAAAGTATCGGTGTACGGTAGTCTCAAAATACACGCGGCAGGAACTGGCATGTTTCAACTGGGAACGCATGGTGGACTTGCTCCAGGAACGGTTTAAAGAGAAAGGCATTCCAGTGACCATCAGGAATGTCCAACCCGAACCCTGGGTGGTGGGTAATCACGCCCTGACCCGTGTCTTCCGTCAGCGTGTGAAATAGGTGATGTCATGCTAACTGCATTAAAAAATACATGTACCGCCCAGGTGTATGCAGGGATCCGTTGTGTTAATCCCATGCGGGGGTGGGTTAAACTACGGGATCGTCGTCGAGTGACGTTCCGTTTCGAACGCCGTTGGGATCTTTCTGGCCCCCTTCACGTGACATTTTATCCCAATACCGTTTCCTACCACCCGACTGACAACATTATCTACGAAGAAGACTTTAGCGATGATGTCCCAGTTGGTAAGGTGCTACGCATTGTACTGGGAAAGCCACGGATACGCGAATACGATGACCGTGTGGAAGTCGTTTATGTATTACGGGTGTTCTACACGTACGGGGGAAGTGAGATTACCTTTACCCACGTAATGTCGCCCGAGACTTTCCAGTCGTTGCAGATACCACCATGCTGGACAATGTCCGTGACCGCGAAGGACGAAGCAAAAACCATTCGTCCGTGGATATGTTCCCCAGTCCCCTACCGAGTCGTCACCCTGACCGATGGTATGATTAACACCATCAACCCATCTTAAGGAAACCCAATGCTGTATAAACTGCTAGAAGGAACCCCGAAATGGTTTTACAACGCTGTGGTACATGGCTGGGTGCATCCGGTTGCACAAAGCCTTCAGATCCACAATAGCGGCACCGCCGACGCTCACATTGACCTCGATCTCAATGCGGACTATCGACTGCGATTCCGTCCCCACAACTCCAGTGGGCAACTGCTCACCATTGAATGGGAAACCCCACCACCGTTGATTGTTACCGGGAAACGCATCACCCGGTTTGCGTTTGATGACGTTAGCCAGATCCCGCGATTACTCATTATCATGGGACCTGATCAACCCATGGCCCGTGTTAATGCCGCATCCGGAAGTCTCCAACTTCCCATTGACTGGACCGTTGAGGAGTCACACGAAGGCCTGTGGCGAGCCTGTATGTCACGCACCTATCACGGCGAAATGGTCAGTGATACCATCCCCTTACCCGTTTGAGGAAATACCATGGCCAAGTCCAGCAAGAAAGAGCTGGATGTGACTATGGCGTGTGAACTCGATAAAGCCCTGTCTCCGTTTACGTTGACGTATAAGCATGTCAAGTGCTTGAACCAAATCGGTAAGGGGTTTGTGTTCGCCTATACCCGAGATAACGTGATTTATTATGATCGCGCCGAAGTCGTGTCTCAGGTAATGGGCCTTCGTAAGAAACCCGAACGAATCTTGCTCCCTGAACAGGTGCGAGAACGCCTCATCAATAAAGCCTATACACGGTGGTATTTTGAAGATAAAGACTACCTCTACCCACTCCAAGTATGCAAGGTCGGAACTCTGTTGGAAGAGTTTTGGTGGGTCAATACTGACAGTCCGGGTTTCCGTTCTCATGTCGTAGCACTTCCAGACACAATGTTCTTACGTAAAAAGCCCCTGGTTGGGGTTCGCCAATCCAAGGTCACGTGGGAAGATGTAACATCTAAACCTCACATCCTGAAATCCACCGTCCGGAAACGGTCCGTACAGGAACTGGAACCGGCCTAACCCTTCTTGGGTGATCATGGATAATACGACATAAGTCCTCCCCAATTCCGGGGAGGACATTTATGCCACAACGCATAAAGGAGAAACAAAATGAAAGAATTATGCATTGACGGTTTCTACTTCGGCTATATCAAATCTGAAAACGAAGAGCTGGGCTATCGGTATGTTGATGAAGAGATAGAACCGTTAGTCAAGGCAATAAGGTCACACAAAGGTGTGGAGGTGCTCAAGTCGTCAGTGGGGGCACCGATGTATGGCGAAGACGGTTATCTGATACTGGTCTTTGACGAAAACCCTGGAACGGAGCTAGTCGGACCCTTCCTGTATCTTGCTTTATCGGGGATGTTGGCAGTAAGACCCATGTCGGTCCCCGTTAAATGCGAGATCGCCTGGCTGCCGTGGGAATTCGATGTCGACGAGGAAGATGTCGAAGAGTTCGATTTGCCACCAACCTACCCAGCCATTATTCTGCGCTGGTCGGCACGGAACGATGCGGAGACCACCCAGGTAATTACCTTACTGGAGAATGCCATTCTGGATGCTCCATTCTGGTAAATGACATAAACAGGTCGTCCCCTAGGGGACGACCTATATGCCTTATTTTTTTGTTACGGCCCACCCACGATGGTGCGGATGTGACGACGATGGGCTTCCGGGTCGTTGAAGGAAATTTTAAACTAGCGTTACCAATCACATACACAGAACTGAAAAATGGGGAAGGTATATGTTTTGTAAAGTCGAGTTCAAACACAACGAACATGAACGTGTGGTTTATGTGATACACCATGTCAAAACACGTAAGGTTTATGTAGGTACTTCGATCAACCCTAATAAAAGTGTATACAAACATTATTGGCTTCTAAGCAGGAACCAACACCATAACCGTATTCTACAAGAAATTTACAATGATTCTAAAGATTTATACCACGTGTATTATGTTGTAAAAGAGAAAGAGGATCGTCAGAAAATAAAGAATGCTTTAATTGAGTATTTTGTTAAGGAAGGAAGATCTCTAAATCCAATAGTCGGTAGTTTGGTACCCGATGAGGAAATATCAGAGAAAGCTAAAACTGTAGCTTTACAAAGCGATACGGACCCCACAATACGTTTAGGTGTCCCGCCTGAGAAAGATAACGAAAAGTTCTTAGAACTTATTACATTAGACGAACTTTCTCTGTATGGGGTTGAAGGTCTAGATAATGTAACTGAGGACGTATGTTTTGGATCTAAAATACCGGGGGTGTATGTGATATACCACCCCAAAACAGAGCAGTTTTATATCGGTAGCACATCCAACCTATATACTCGTTTAATAACGCACCGACACGCACTTAAAAGAAATAAACACCAAAATTATAATTTACAAACAGCGTACAATGAAGATCCATTAATCAAAGCATCGTGTTTCATGGTAAAGAATAGAGAACACGCATACCAAATTGAGCAGTATCTTCTAGAAGTTAACTGGGAAACAAAACAACTGTTTAATAGTTCCCCCGATGCACGCAATTCATTGGCTTTAGTTTCATATAAGGGTGTGGTTTTTTCTGACACCCGTAGGGAAAATATGAGCAAGGCCAGAAAAATCAGTAATGCAGGAGCAACGCCCCGTAAAGTATGTATCAATGGGGTTGTTTATACGAGCGTAAGAGACGCAGCGCGTAGTTTGGGCCTTAATTTTTCTACAGTACATCGTTGGATTAATGGCAACACTGAAGAATACAAGGATTGGTTTTATGTTGATTAACATAAAGAGAGTTCGCCGCTGGCGAACTCTCTTTTGTCTGTCCCTATTTCATTAGGGCCCCCCGACTATTGTTCTTATATGTCTTCTGTTGGCTTCAGCGTCATTAAACACGCTAATTTTCTTCCAACGACGCAGATAATCCCGATACATCTGATCGGCATCGGCGTAGTTCATGACCATCTCTTTGAACGCCCCGAGCATCTGACCGCCAGACAGCTGCCCTTGGTCAATGGCGATGTACATCCGATTGTAGATGTAAGCCTTAACCGCCAACACACAAAGTTGCGCGAAGTCTGGGAACGACTGCGGACGAATATGGCTCAGGGCGTTATCGTTCCCCAACCGAACACGCATGAATGCGGTGCGGTAAGGCAGGTATACGTAACGGGCCATGACGGTGTTGTGGGCAATCAAGTTCAGGTAAGACGTCATCGCCGGCGGGACCCGCATCGCGCTGTCCAACACCCGACGGGTTTCGGCCGCCATGGGGGATTCGGTATAGTGTAGGGCCATCCCCGCATTCTGATACCCAAGGATCGCAAAGTGGACGGAAAAGACCTGAACAATGGGACGGTTTTGCACCACTTCATCCGGAATATGGTAGATGACAGTATAGGGATCGGCTTGTTCGGTCCGCACCGGACTGTCAAGTGGGATAAACGCTTCGGTCCCCCCATGCAGGTCCAGATCCACCAGTACACGCGGGTCTAGGACCTGCTCGCGTATTCTAGTTTCCAGCGAGACCATGTTATTACAGAACTGCAGATCCTGCGTAATGAAGACCTGATTGAGAATTTCCCGTGGAATCGAGAACTGGATCTCGTCCATGGCTTTTGTGATGGGGTTCATTCAAGAAGCTCCTATAAGGCTCTGTGAGCCGTTTTGTCCGGAAGAAGTACGTGGGCCCAGAATACTATAGGAAAGCCCCTGAGAGACAATCCTACGGCTTTTCACATCTACATCATCACTAGGAGAAACTAACCCTAGTGATAAGGATCCAATTATGTTATCGGCACCTCCCAGTCATTTTACGTCACGAGCCACAGTGGTCGCCTATGACCTGTCGAGCGTAATTGACCTGCTGCCTGAACTGAGTCAACCGGACATCGTTGACTTTACGCATTTTGTCCTACACCGCTATCTTCATCACACCGTTGAGGGATTCTACCCCCAACGGTTGGCAGACCGAATAAATCATTTCGACCACCAGACGCACGCCATCAGCGCCATGTACCGGTTGTTACGGTTTCCCACGTTATTCGAGGAAGGGAAACGCGTGATCACCAAACATCATGACACGACGATGTGGGTTGCTTATCTGGATGACTACTATACGCCGGACGGGAACTGACATGCAAAATGTATTTGTTGTACTTGACACCATGGGTTACGTGAATGCGCTGATACATGCATCGGAGGCATATACCAAGAAGCCGTTCGTGACACAAGAGAGTCGAGTTACCGGACGGTATCGCCAGATGAACGTTGGTGGGCAACAGATCAGTCGTTTCGAAACGACCGAAGAAGACGTTGAAATCACCGTACCACCAATCACCAAACTGACGCGGCCACGTGCGTTGCTGATCGTCAAGGCGTTAATTGACGAGTGTGTGAGTCAAACGGTGCGGTATCGGACACCGGCCTCTCCGGTGACCAGCATTGCCCAGGCACTGCGGGATTGCGCCATCCCAGAAGATGCCGACTTGCTATTGGCGGAGGACTTCCTCTCACATGAGCTGGTGGATACCACGGTCATCGAACTGCACCGGATGCTGGGTACCCATATTGGCGGTGAGGTGTGGCGTCAATGGGATGTGTTTGATACCCCATCGATGCTGGCGTTGATCGGTGGTCAAGATTACCGTATCGCCGACTGGGAACGTACCCATGGGTACAGTGACGACGAGAATGAGTGCTTGGCGGTGGATATCAGCACGGTAGCCAATTACATCTACCAGCAGCTGTACACCCACATCGGCGAGGCCTCACGTCACATCCCACTGCGTCCCATGTTAATGGATGCCATTCGCCGCCGTTACCCGCGCGTGGTGTTTGGTCAAGACGGTCCCTGCACCGAAGAGATCCTGCTCAATATGGGAGTTCCTTCATACGAAGAGTTCTTCCAGCGCTTCGTAGATCCAGTAATGAAGGATTTCGACCTGATGTTCCTGAGGTCCAACATCAAACCCTTCATGCCCTATCGGGCCGAATTGACGCAAACTTTTACTGTCCGGTTCTATCATTCAGAGCTACCACAGAACGAGGAAGCGTCCTATTTCGAAGAACTCCGTCAATCCATTGTACGGGGAGACTGGATTCCCGAGCGTGAGCGCCGTCGCTTGGAGGAGTATGAACGAAACAATTAAGACGGTTAAGGTGATGGTCGGCCTTGATCTGAAAGGGATCTTCCATCAATACCCCGGTCTCATGGGCCGGGGGGTTATGCTCGGGATTCCCACCGAGGTCTCTTTTCAAATACTTGCTGGGCTTGTTGATCTACTTCCTGCCACGGACGACGTGGAGTACCCAGATGTCTATACCCGCGATATGCTATTGGACGTCATTGGTTACTATGAGGAAGACTGGCGGGGCAACCGTCAACCCGGGATCGATGAGTTTGGTATCCAGCAATATTACGAGGAGGGAATGATCATGGCCGCCGTACTAGCCCGACGACTACTTCCCACATACACCTATGAGGTGGCATGGAGTGGATGTTTCCACCCCGAAATGCTATATCTGGTGGTCTTGACCAATGGTTAAACGTATGCACTGCTACATCGTTCTCTCCACGAAGCCATTATCTCGACAACTCAACATCCACCTTGGTTTTGACGCCGTACGCCGGGCCGCCAATACCTTCCTGCAATATGCCACCTACCTCTTCCATAACCGTTGTGCCCATAGCCACGACCTACTGGCGGAGCATTACCAACTGGCCTATTTGGAGCTGGTGGAGCTTGGCGCGCTGGGGACAATGATCGACCAGCACTCCGGACAGGTAGTCAATGGGGGGTGGTACGAGCATTATGCGGAGGTTGTGGAGCGGTTAACGGAATACTGCTTGGGTGATGTCATGACAGCCTTAACGGCTATGACCGAACAACAAGCCGTCTCAGAGCTCCGCATGGAACGGCTAACCCCAGACTATTTTGTGGTGAAGGCAACAACTCACTATCTGTTGCCGCATGACCCGAGGAGTTACTGATGAAATTCACATTGAGCATAGAACGCACTACGATCGAACCCTACCTCATCAATATCGAGCGGTATTTGGTGGGACTTCCATCAGTTGTCGAAGGTAGTGAGTTAGGCAATGCCTTGCGCTACTATGTCTACACTGTTTTCTCACAGTATCTCTATCATGTCCATAGCCACGCCATGGCCCCACCTGACATTGAGTACTTGATGGATGAGTATCTTAACGGTCAGTGGATTCAGATGGATCGCCGCTACGAGGCCATGGGGGTGATTGCCAACAATCTTGCCCATGCCCACATTGCCGTCCAGCCAGCGCTCGCCCAAATCGTGGGTCACTTGGAAGGGTACGGGGAGGAGATCGACGACATGCATTTCGACTTCAACCGTCACCATCCCGACCCCCGTAACCAACTGGCTATTCTGATCGTGGAAACCTGTCCGGTGGACACCGGGTTTCATATGCAGGATGTTTACGCCCAACTGCAGGATATCTACGATCGCCATCGTCGTATCCCGGGACCGCGGTTTACATCGTCCTACGCAGGGCCGATGGTGGGGGCTTAAGAAATGAAAACCGTGGCACTCACGTTTTGTCCATGGGAAGTTGGTGGCCACTTGGCTCCGTTGTTTGACTACTGCAGCGACGAAGGACAAGATCCCGATGGCGTGTGGTGGGCATTCATTGAATACTTCTACATGAAAAACCAATGTGTCCCACTGGGACATCCTCCCCACGAACCCAGTGATCTGGAACTGGAGGTGATCCAGCAAGGGTATTCGCTTGAAGGGGTATCGTTGTCGTTGATACGGGAACGTTTCATGTCTCTGGAACGTGCCCATCGCCATGCATTCCAGATGGTGATGTATAACTTCAGTGGACAGTACCTGGACACTGCAGGTGGCCAATGGGAAGGGACCGCATGGTCCCTTCCGGTGCTATTCCTTGTCTTCGATGACACCCCCGAAATGATACAACAATCACTGCTGTAAAACAAGGAGGTCGCGTGTCTACCAGCCTATGCATGCATGATATCCGTGACTTCGGGTTGTTGCATACACCAGAGCAGCCCGAATACGGAACCCGTCTCTCGCATGCGCTCATTCACGACTTCTACAAATACCGATGTCGTCTTGGAATGGAAGAACTCGAAAATATCCAGGATTACATCGGGTATGTGAGCATCGTGATGGAGAGTATCGAGGGGTTCAACAACCTAACAGAACAAACCCGTAACACCCTGTTGTTTGATGGTGTGAGATATCTGCATACGGTACGCGAGACATTAGAACGGTCGATTGGCCACGATCCACACACAATTGCTATATACGCACGCACCGATACTCAGCGCAACGTGGCGTTGGTGATCTAATGGTGTAGAAGAAAAACGTGAATCGATCGCCAAGGAACCCCAGGCCATGTCTCTCGTCACCGTCACCGTCAAATACCCATCGCTTGAGCAGCTATACCACTCCATAGTCAGTACCGAAAGTGGTGACGCCCCGTACAGTCCCCAGCAGCATAAACGTCTCCTACTGAGACTGCGCTACCTAATCGAGAAGCATCAACTACCTCTCGATGACGAACACGCAGTGTTTGGTGAACCCTTCCCGGAAATCCTCTTCGACGGACTGGATGAAGTCGATGAGCTGATCATGGATGGGGTGGAGACCATAGGACGAGAGCTAGAGGCAACCCTTCAGCATTTTCCTGAAGGGGAATTCTTGGCATTTGTTCCCGTGGATGCAAAAGGGACGGCGGTGGTCATTCTCCACTTATCAACCCCAAGGAGCTAACCATGCCTTCCATTTATGACGTTCGTTTAAACCAGATTTTCTCTTTCGAGGTCTACCCGACCAACGTGATCGGAAACAATTTCCGTAACGTCCGACTCGAGGGAATCGTCAGTGCCCAAACCGCCGCTTCATACGGCATGGATATCGAAGCCGTGCACGCAGCGGTGTATCCGACCCTGCCAGCAGGCGTACCGAATGATCCGTTCAAATACCCCTACATCCGGATTCAGTTTCCGAATGGCGAATACACCATGATCGGGATTCCGTGGATTCGTCAGGAGACCATCCAGATTTCGGTGGCGGGTCAGGTGACCATGGTCTTCGAGAACAAGACTGACGTGGATCTGGAGCGCATGATCAATGCGTTATCCGCCAACGGATATCGTCCCGACGATGTCCAAAAGTCTGTCTAAAAATACGCTGAGCATCCTTGTATGTAACAGCCTCGTTTAATACTCCTCAGCGCCCTTCGGGGCGCTTTTTTTTTCGCGTAACCCGGGGCGAAAATACCCGAAGGCTCTATGACATAGAGAGAACACAACCGTCAGCAAGGCAGGCTTCTATCATGCACAATCCGTTCATTCTGTCCAATGACCACTATACCCGTGATCTGGGTGTGGTTACCGGCTATCAACAAGACGCCGCCAAATACCTACAGCTTCAGACCGGCCGTCCGATCGACGAATGTCTGGAGTACGTTAAAGAACAGACCCGCCCCGGCGCGCCTCAGGGGATGCAAGATCCTAAGGCGTTGATCCTGACCAAGGACAAGAACGGTGATCGGCAGAAGGAAGGGGCCACGTTCATGACCTTCCTGGCCCGGGTATCGAAAAACGACTTTACCTTGTCGCCCTCGATGGCGGCCTATCTGCCGGACACTCAAAAACAGTCTACCCATGCGCAGTATATCGAAGAAGGGGTCAAGAAACGTAAGGGTGTCAAAAAAGAGATGTTTGAAGCAGAACGTCTCGGTAATGAAGAGAAGGCACTGGTCAAGAAGGGTGAGCAGAACAACCTCAAGATCAACAACAACTCGTATTCGGGTGCAACTGTCTCTACCGCCACGATTCTTTATTACAAGTCTACCCACTCGTCACTGACCTCAACCTGTCGAACCGCGACCTCGTATGCCAACTCAGCTAACGAGAAATTCATTGCCGGTAATCGCCATTACTACAGTCCTGAGGTAACCAAGGCCAACCTGTTGTCAATTATCAACAACAGTGACCTCAACGCGGTCGCACACGCTTGCGAAACGTTTAACCTTGTCTACCCCACCCCCGAGGATGTTGTCGCCTGTATACGCTATTCTAGCGACTTGTACTGGCAGTCTCCCCAACATGTCTCCCTGTTCCAAAGCATGGCCGAGAACATGACTCCGGTTGAACGAGCGGCTGTGGTGTATGTGTCGGACCTTTATCACCTCCACAAACACAACCCAGAGTTCGTGGTGGGTTTCTTGAAAGAACTCTCGGCGATTGGCGATGAGGCCAATACCGTCAGTGATGACCGCTTTGATGAATGCGACGAAGATGTACAGTTGTTGGCCAACTTCCTGTGTTATGATGAAGTGGCGGGGCGTCCCAAGGAAGACCTGCTGAAAGAAAACCCGGAAATTTGGGATCGCATCAAAGCCACTGGTGCTCGGGTCATTGATGTCCTGAACAAATATGATCCGTTGATCAAGGGTCTGTGGCTCACCCCCACCGTGCCCAGTTCGATCCATGCGTTTCCCAGCGCCTACCGGCGTGCAGCGGTGGTATCAGATACTGACTCCACCATGTTCACCATGCAGTACTGGGTGGAGCAGTGCTTTGGCCATATCTCGTATGCCCCGGAAGCCAAGCGAGTGGTATTTGCGATGGTCTTCCTGGTCAGTGAGTTGATGCTACATATTCTGGCCATCCAATCCGCCAACATGGGGGTGTCGGACAAACGCCTGCGACTGCTGGCAATGAAGAACGAGTTCTACTTTGCCGTACTGTCGATGACCACCCGCTCCAAGCATTACTACGCCTCTCAGGACGCCCAGGAAGGCTTGATGTTTGCCAAGGCCAAGCTAGAAGTCAAGGGTGTAGGGCTGAGGGACTCAAAGGTACCTAAGCGGATCAACGATACCGCCAAGGAAATGATGGAAGAGATCATCGCGACCATCAAGAATGAAGAACTGTTGGATATGCGTGACATTCTCAAACGCATCGGGGATATTGAACGGGATATCACCACCAGCATTCATTCCGGTAGCTACGAGTACATGACCTCAGGTCAGGTCAAGTCGATGGACTCCTACAAGAACCCTGCGGTGTCCAACTACATGCATTACGAGCTGTGGCGTGATGTGTTTGGGCCCTTCCTCGGGGAAACCAAGGAGCCCCCATACGCGGTGGTCAAGGTCTCACTGGCCTGTGGCAACAAAACCGAGGTAGATGCCTGGTGTGAGCGCATGGGCAACCCGGCGTTAGCCGCCAAGCTCAAGCAGTGGATGTTGGAACGTAAACGTAAGGATCTGTCGACGCTACTGATTCCAGCGACTGTGGTGGAAACCTCAGGGATTCCCAAGGAGATTGTGGCCGGTGTGGATATCCGCAAGATCATCTTCAACACCATGGGGGTGTTCTACCTGATGTTGGAGTCCTTAGGAATCTTCCTGCAGGACAAGAAACTGACCCGACTGGTGTCGGATTACTACTAAGACAACCGATACTGACCGATAGATGGTATAGACACTACCGTCTATCGCGTCCATAGGAGAACCACCATGGAACCCAAGCTCATCGATATCCTGGGCGAGCGCGCTCGCGTCCAAGCCGAAGCCGACAAGCAGTGGCAGGAATTCATCGGCGGCTAATCACCCGCGCCATACAACACAATAAGGACACCGGCCATGAATGCGATCCAATGGTTTAGTAACGGGGATCACCCCGACGATGACACGGTTGAGCTGACTGATGAGTTTGGTCGCCCCTTTCTCTCAGAAGGTAAGGTCGTTCGCTACTACCGTCACCCGACGTTTTGTGGCGTTAGTCATTGTCCGAAGTGTGAAAAGACACTTCACGTCCATGGCTGGATCGACAATGGTGGCAATGGTCAGGTCGTGTGTCCGGGGGATATCATCTACACCGTAGCGGAAGGCGTCCATGTGGTGGTACCCTACCACCTGACCGTGGCCGTTCGTAAGGCCGGAACGCCGTTACTGGTGGAGGTCGAAGAACTCCAACCTGAAAGTGTGTAAAGTGCGGCATAGTCCCTCCCCAGTCGGGGAGGGATTGTTATGCCCAACCGTGTCCGCGCTCTTCGATCAATCCGATCAGTTTACGGATCTCTTCACGGTAATGTTGCACCGCCGTTGGTGACCCGATACCGGAGAATATCCGATCGTAACTGGCATCAATCAGGCTGCTGTAGACCTCGTTGGTATAGTGGCGATCCCCACGACCATGTTCTACTGTCGCTTCCACAATGTAGCGCACATAAGGCAATCGGGCGAGTTGTAACGCCCAGTCGTTATGCCGTGTGACCGGATCTCGGGGAATGGCCATGACGTCTGTCAGGTTATCTTTGACCAATACCGGGATGCTGAAGGGCAACTGTTCTATATCGGCATTGCGGTGCATCTGTGTCTCGAGAATCTTTTTCCCCAACCCATCCACTCGGGAGGAATAGTCCGCCAGATAGAAAGGATGAGGTACTGGGAAACGTGGCATGCCAATCCCACGTGACTGACGTGCTAGGCGGTTAAAGAATGCCACATCCAGATAACTCTCGAGGGTATTGGGAAGAACCATACTCCCCACAAAGCGGTATACGGTATCGGATTGCTCGCTACCTCGCTCAGCTTGTGACTTCAGCCAGTAACGGTACTGCAGCGCCAGCATCGGGATATTGATAACCCCGACACCCCAACCTTTACCAGGACTGCTATTGTTCAGGACAGGAAGCCCTAAATCAATCCGCGTGTGATATAAATAGCGGTAAGCGGCCCACGTCCGCCAATCCCGTGAGGCTTTCCCCACATCGAAATCTTCAAAGGAGGAGATTACAATCTCATCGGTCTTGGTACCTAAGGTGATACCCCCTTCATGAACTTTTCCCTTATGGGTGCTGTCGGTGAAATTGAACACCCGAATCAGACCCTTGGCGGTGTCTTCAACAAAGCGGACATAACGCCGGTCATCCAGGTCCCACCGACGGGGAATGTGCAACAGGATATTGGCTAAGGGGTTACGACTGTCCACCTGTTTAGGATAGCGCCGGTAATAGCTTTTTACATCGTCTAATTGACGGGCATACGTCCGTTGCAGGTAGGGTAATTCCGGAAAACGATAGGCGCCGTTAAAGCGGCTAGGAGGGCGGTTAAATAGTTCATGCATGAGAGAACCCTGCATTGAAGTGTAAATGACATCTATATCATCGTGGTGCAGTGAGGCAGAGAACACTGCTTACCCCAGAGGGAGAGAGACCATGAACGAACTCAAAGCAGTCCGTGATGCCATTGCGGCATTACATGAAGTGGAGAAGAACCTGATTCGCCAGTCGCAGCCGCGTCAGGGAGAAGAGGTTCGCAACAAGCTGGTCGACGAACAAGCCGACCACAATTACCGGTGGAAGCAGAAGGAAGGGCGTGACGTCTGGGTGGGGGTCATCGAATACGAAACCCACGTCGAAGGCGAGACGCCGCACTCCCCGTATCCCCGTCAGGAAGTTTTAACTGACGAGGACAATAATGTAGACACGCTCCTCGCGTCAGTGACCAAACGGGTCACCGAGATCACCGACAAAGGCTATACGTTGGTGGCAATGCGTGTTCAGACGTATCACGTCGAAGGTGAACTCGTCGTGGAGAAAGTCCTGAATGGAGATTACGAAGAATAATAATTACTGAAGTGTGTATCATATGTAGAGCATACACCTTCGCCCCTCCATAGAGGTTGGGCCCATTCCCTATGCCCATATATCGCAGCGTATGGGAATGGATTCCAAATAACTTAGCATCTATATCACTTAGGTGCGAGTGTAAGACCTGTAGCAACCGAAACGAGATATAGCGCTATCTCTCTTGTAAGACACCATTCCGAAAGAAGGATGTGACACCATGGCTATCCATGACACCAGCAAGAAAAACATCGGTGGCGAGCAGCAGCAGGGTGAGCAGACCCGCTACGGCTACGGTCCGGGTGAACAGCAGAACCAGTCTCAGGCAGGTGCTGAGCGTGAGGGTCCCGTGGGCATGGGCGCCGTGAACCAGATGTTCCGTCGCTCGGGCAGCTTCGATCGTAGCGAAGGTCGCAGCGCCGAAGCCCTGCGTTCGCTTCGTGAAGCCGAGGCCGAAGCCCTGGCCACCCAGGGTCTGACCGACGACTTCGAGCTCGTCCGTTTCGACCGGGATCAGCACCGCGTGGGTCTCTCCTCCATCCTGGTGGTCAAGACCATCAAGCTGAACAACGTGCTGCACATCGCAGTGCGTCCGCTGATCCTGGACAGCGACGGCATTCGTCTGCCGCCGCGCATCGCCACCGTGGCTACCGGCCACTACACCCAGCGGGTGGAAATCCCCTCCCTGCCGCAGGACGTGTATAACGACGTGTACTGGAACCGCATTGACGCGTTCCTCAAGCGCGTCAAGGGTGACCAGCAGGCGAAGGTTGTCGACTCCGGCCCGCTCCTGGTGCCGTCGGATTTCGACTTCAAGGATTCCGAAGACACCACCCGTCTGCTGGTTTCCTCCGTCAACTCCTGCGACGACATCATCGCCCGTCTGACTGGCGAGATCCCCTTCTCTGTGGAGTACATCAAGCGTCCGGACGAGCGTCTGACCGCTCGCATCGACACCACCCGCGACCAAGTCGAGAACCTGGTCGGCCATCCGATCCGTGCTGACCTGGTGGTCTCCATGGGCCGGCAGCTCAACAACCAGAAGGCTGAGGAGGACTTCTACGAGGTTGAGACCGAGTTCAACTCCGTGTCCGGTTTCGTGAATCTGGACTACGTCGGTCAGCCGGAGCAGCCGCAGCAGATGGGTTGGGGTCAACAGCAGACCCAGCCGCAGCCCATCTTCCATCCGTCCTTCGTCATCACCTCGGTGGACCAGGCGGACTGGATCCAGATGCGGACTCCGGAACTGTACCTGCTGGCGATCAGCAACGCCTTCCGTGTGACTGCCGGTTCCAGCTGGCTGCGCACCTTCCTGCCGTCCATCGGTAGCAAGGGTGTGGACCTCAAGGACGTGGGCGCTCTGGCCTACAAGACCCCGGCGGGTCAGAAGGTGGAAGTCAAGTCGGACAAGTTCTCCGAGCAGGACTTCGTGCAGTACATGCAGCAACTGGTTCGTCCGAACCCGTCGTTCATGATCGACGTGGATCCGGTGGGTGAGAACAGTGCGATCGAGAACTACTTCATCGACATCGCGCTGGATACCGTCAACCGTCAGGCAGCAACCGATCGTCTGGTTGCCGCAGCCAACAACCTGACCGGCCAGCGGTTCTCTGCCAACTTCGACCACCACAAGACGCCGATCGTGGTGTCCATGGACACCGAAGTCCACCTCGGGTACTACACCGGGGATGACGGCGAGAAGCGTGACATCCGTGACCTGGATGTGGTCGCGATGCTGAACCTCACTCAGGGAGACACCAAGACCTTCGACGAGTGGTACAAGACCTACTGCGATCTGTCCATGCGCCCCGAGCAGCGCCTGCAGGTTCGCGAGCAGATGGAACGCCAGTTCCTGAGCAAGGGTCTGAAGATCACTGGGCGTGCGGTTCGCCTGATGCTGACTCCCGAGTTCATCGAGGCCCTCGACATCGCTACCCGCGGTGCCGGCGTCCACGTGGAATTCGAGAACGTGAGCTCCGTGATGGGCGGCCAGCGGTTCATGGGTAACACCATGGTCAACCAGTACGCTGTCAGCCACACTGCCACCATGAACTACGGCGGTCCGACTCCGCAGTACGGTGGTGGCGGTTACGGTGGTGTCACCGGCTCCGGTCGTCTGTACTAAGCCGAGCCGTGAGTGAGTGATTAGGAGAGCACCCTTCGGGGTGCTCTCTTTATTTTTTAATTTCCCGAGGAGGTCGATTAGGCGTCTCCCCATAAAGACATAACGGAATACATACTTCGTAGTTCCCTACCGTAATGAGAGAGAACAGAGATGGGTATTTACGCACAACTGGTGGACTATGACGAAGAGTTCGCCCGGCTGGATGTCGAGCCTATTGTAGTAAACGACTACAATACTTCCATTCCCGAGGAGAAGGAAGCGCTGGACCAGCACCTCTTCACCCATTACCAAGACACCGACACCATCGATGAAGCGGCCAGCTGTGACTGTGGCGCACTCACTGGCGTGTATCGTATCGGCATCACCTGTCGGGTCTGCAACACTCAGGTCTATAGCACGACCGATCGTCCCATCCAGTCGATGCTGTGGATTCGTGCCCCGGAAGAAGTCCCGCGTCTGATCAATCCTGAAGTCTGGATGATCCTGGAGCAGGCACTGCGGGTCAAGGACTTCAACTTCCTGGAGTATCTGACCAACACCACCTACCGGTTTGATCCGGATAAGATTACCTCCAAGGAAACCAACAAGAAGCTGGAGAAACTCCTGGCAGCCAACCTGCCGCGTGGGTTCAACAACTTCATCAATCATTTCGATGAGATCATGGACTTCCTGTTCACCTCATCGATCATTGACTCCAACAAGGCCAACAAAGGCGAATTGAAGGAGTTCATCCAACAGAATCGACACCTCTTCTTCCCCAAATACCTGCCGATCCCTTCGCGGATCTGTTTTGTCGTCGAGTCCACCAACTCGGGGGTCTACATCGACAAGCCACTGGGGATGGCCATGGACGCAGTACTGACGGTATCCAGCATCCGCTCAACCGCCGTACCCATGCGCCAGCAGGTGGTGGAGAATCGGGTGGCCAAGGCAATCCGTGAACTGGCGGGGTTCTACGATGCCTACATGAAACAGCGGCTGTCCAAGAAGCCGGGGATGTTCCGTCGCCATGTGTTCGGTTCACGCCTGCACTTCTCGGCACGGTGTGTGATCACCTCGCTGTCTGATCCACACCACTGGAAAGAACTGCATGTGCCCTGGGGGATGGCCACGCAGTTGCTGAAGTACCACATCATCAACAAACTGCTCAAACGGGGCTACACGGCGAACGAAGCACTGAACTTCGTGTATTCGAACGTGCTTCGCTACAACGCTGAACTCGATGAGATCTTCAAAGAACTCATCGCGGAAGCCGAGGGCATTGGCCTGCCGGTCATGTTCAGCCGTAACCCGACGCTGCAGCGTGGTTCGATGCAGCAGTTCTACATCACCAAGGTCAAGACCGACGTTCACGTCAACACGGTCAGCATGAGTGTACTGACGCTCAAGAGTCCGAACGCTGACTTCGACGGCGATCAGCTGAACCTGATCTTGATCCTGGACAACCAGATGCGCAAGGCCACCGAGCGACTGACCCCCCACCTGTGGGTCCTGTCGCCCGATGATCCCCACACCATCTCCGGTAACCTGGAACTCCAGGGGCCGGTAGTGGACACAGTGGTGAACTGGCTCCACGAAGATTACCTGCCCGCCTAAATAGAAGAGGATCGCTACATGGATAAAATCGAAGTAAACGATTACGCCACCTCCAGTCCTGAGGAAACGGAAGCACTCCATCGGGACGTGGTCAACCATTATTCGGAGGGGGAGAGCCTTAAGGTGCTGATCACCAGTAGCCGTCCCCATCAAGGCAGGACAGTGGTGGCCACGGTTATTGCCAAGGCACTGGCTGAGCACGGCTTTTCCGATGTCACGGTGGTCAGTCAGGATGGCGATCTCCCGAAGTACGCCATGCGGGATAAACT
>Ga0114983_1000009_pt1 | contig 74835 bp, 91 predicted proteins | sample Shrwel_input2_RT_FD_87182 | JGI IMG/M metagenome (GOLD analysis project Ga0114983, IMG submission 87182) | Subsurface microbial communities from deep shales in Ohio, USA - Utica-3 well 1 S input2 RT | ecosystem: Environmental > Aquatic > Deep subsurface > Shale gas/oil reservoir > Produced... | reverse complement strand
GTTGATGTTTCGTTACCCACGAGCAGGAATGGGCCTGAAAGTTACCATCTTTATTTTTTCGCCCAGACGCCGCTACGGGGCTTCCAGCGCGATTTTGTTACCAACTTTATTATCAGACCACATCTGCAACGTTTTGGCTACCAGCAATGCTGACCAATGCGATCGCCTTTTTGGGAGCCTTGGGGGTGAGTGTGTACATGGTGGGTCGCATGGAAGACTGGCCTTCCAGGTAATACAAAAAAAGCCCCAGGGCGGGGCTCAGTCAGGGAATCATCCCGCAACAGCCATATTCTGCCGCGCCATCCAGAATTCCATAGACTGGAAACCGATTTTATTATTCGGCAGTTTGGAGGAGCGGGTGATATCGACCAGTTGCATCAGGTTCCGGTCTTCGGTGCCTGCGAAGATCTTGAGGATCTTGAGGCGTTCAGCTTCGCTTCGTGCCATGTAGATGACTTGGTTGCGACCATTACCTTTATACGTGATTCCGTAGTAACGAACTGTTTTGTCCATGGGAACTCTCCGAATGATGTTTTAAACTCGAAGGAGGTACGGGAGCCCGGAATTTAGGCGGAATGTGCGGATTACCGTAGGAAACATAGCCTTACAGTTAGATTAAGTGGCCACCGTAAGTTCTTTGTACTTGGATTGGCCTGGCTGTATTTTGACCATTAGCCTAACCTTGTTGCTTCAGCGAGATTTTGCGGGGTTATCCACAGGTTTGCACACAAAATCCTGTGGACAAGTGATCAGGAGTTTGTTGTGTTGGGATGGGTTAAGCCGACGGATCGGGTGCAGGAATCAACGCAAGACGCCAAGCTTTATTGCAAGGCAGTGCTGCGAATATTCGGCGGGTTTCCCTCTCAAGGACAGAAGGCGAAGCCTGGCACCTCACTTTATTTTCTCCGGACACCGGATCGGCGAGGTGATCATGAGGTCATTCGCTGTTTGGTCGGTAAGGGCTATATTCGACCAACGGAACGTTCAGCAGCGCTATCAAAGTATGAATCTCAGGTGTATTTGCTAACCCGAAAAGGCTTCAATCTCGCTCTTAATTTTGGATCTGAGGTCCTTTCGGAAGATATAACGACGACATTAAAGGCTGGATAAAATACCAATATTGCCATTTATCATTATCCCGTATTATATTGACCTCACATTCACGAATTTGAGGTCGAAATGTCGAAGCTCGCTCAATATATCTCCAAGAAAAACGCTCTCCGTCAGCTCCAGGAAGAACTGGACGCTCTGGAACATGATGAAAGCCTGAAAAAAGAGCTTGAGTTCAAAGATGAGCTAAAGGGCCTTCAGGAGAAATATGGTAAATCAGCAAAAGACACCCTGGTGATTTTGCAACAAATCGATCCATCCCTCGTTCCGGGATCAGGACAGAGTGGTTCCAAAGGCAGTCGTCCGCTTCAGGTCTATAAGAACCCTCATACCGGTGAAGTGGTGAAGACTAAGGGCGCGAACCATAAAACGCTCAAGGAATGGCGAAACAAATGGGGTAAGGAAGAAGTCTCAAAGTGGCGTGAGCAGTAATTAAAAGCCCTCGAAAGAGGGCTTTTTTGTATCCAATTTTGCTTCTCCCGTAACTCATATGAGTTTCAATCACGGAGAGAAGTTATGACCTGCGAATTATCCCTTCGAGTAAAAGGCCTCAAGGCTCATTTTGATGCACTGGCACACATCAAAGTATTGGTCGCTCGTGACATTGCTGATATTGAACGCCGGTTAGACCGGGCTTTGCAGCTGGAAGCGAGCATTGGGACCCCGATTCCCAGTCAGTTGATCCTTGATTATGACCAGGCCCATACCCGTCTTGAGAATGTTGAAGACGCGCAGCGAAAGACGTTTGATGCGTGGTGCCACGCGTTAAACAAGCTGGCTCTTCGGCGTTCGGACGAGCATGAGCTTTTGAAGGCTTCATGATACGGCTCCTTCGGGAGCCTTTTTGTTGTAGGGCTCCTCATCATGGTACTCCAGCACCTCATAGAAACGAGGTTCAGATTGTCCCGGCTGGGGTGGCAACAGCTGGTAAGTAATGAACTCAGGCGGCTCAAGCAGAACACGTCCTTGGATAGCATCGGTCAGGTCCTTCGTCTTCCGTGTTGCGCACGCATTGATAAACCGTCCCCACGCTTGTTGGGCCTTCGGATGTCGGATTTCCGGGCTTAGCCACACTGAAATTTGTTCGGGATCGGCGTCTTGGAGCTGGACATTGCCGTCATCATCGAACACCACATAGGGGAGCTCCTGAACTTCGTAGGTGACTTTGAGCATCTTCTGGTCTCGCTTGCTCAGCGTTTTGACCCACCACATCCTATGGACCCTTGCCACACGCTTGGAGTAAAGCGCATTTGGGTCAACACGAGCACGGTGATCCATCTTTCGGCCCTGCTCGGTGAGCGGATCCAGGCAGGTTTTACAGAACCTTGCGCTTTGACAGTTAAGCGTTCCGCAACGTGGGCATAAGCGGCTGGACCAAATTTGTGAGCATCGGACCAGATTCCCGTTTTCGTCCTCATGATAGTGCTTACACTGCGAGCCCAGGTGTCCTGAAACCATTTGGCGGTCCTGGGACATGACCGGGGCCTGGTTGTCGACATGCACCAGGAATCCGTATTCGTTCATCACCAGGTTGTCAGGGATGGCCACAGGGCGGAACAGATTGATTCCATCGCAGGTTGGGCAGCGGACCTCTTCAAGCTTCAGAGTGCCATTACCGGGCTTGGCTGCTGAGATTTCGGGAGTGAACACATCACCATCGGGCGCGAATCGCTCCATATTCTGCGCATAGTCGAGCAACAGACAATCCCGCTTTCCGATTTCCGGGCAGAGTCTAATGCCGCGACCGAGGATTTGCTGGAAGAGGGCGGCGGATTCAGTGGTCCGCAGCATGGCAATGGCGTCCGCGACTGGTGCATCGAAACCTGTTGTCAGTGTGCCCACGTTCACAAGGTATTTCAGGGATTGATTACGAAATTCCTCAATATACCGGCGTCGGTCCTTTTTCTTGGTTTTGGAGGTAATGATTGCCGCCTGGCCTTTGGGTAAAAGGCTGAGCACCAGCTCAGCGTGCTCAATGTTCTGGGCAAAAAGCATTACACCGTGCCGATCTTTTGTTTTGGCAATGACGTCTTCAACGATCCGCTTGGTCAGCTCGGATTTCCCATCCACGAAGACTTTGCTTTCTGATCGCTTGTCCCAATTGCCTGTATCGCTTCGTGTGAGGCCTTTGGTGTCGTAATGGTCCTCAATCGCCCCAATGACCGGAGGTACAATTTTCCCTCGCTCGATCAGGTCGTGCGGCGAAATTTCAAACACCACCTCTTCAAAGAAAGGCTCGCGAGCATAATCTTCTGGCAATGGATCAAATCCGCGATAGGTGTTTTGTTGGTAGATATAGCCTTTACCTAGCCGGTAGGGTGTTGCGGTGGTCCCTATTACCCTCAGGTTGGGGTTTTTATTCTTTAATGCCTCAATAATCTTGACCACAGTCGGCGGTGTGGAGTGAGCCTCATCCAGGAACACCGCAGCGAAATCATGATCCTCAAACTGGTCAATGCTGTTAATGACAGATTGTGCGGAGCCAAACACGATGTCGTGCTCCAGATCTTTTTGCTTTAACCCCTCACAAAAAATGCTCACCTTAAATCCGTGGCTATCCATTTTGGCCGCATTCTGCTGAACCAGCTCTTCCCCTGGAGCAAGCATCAAGATGCGTTTCCTGGTTGAACCGTTGAGATTCGCCAATGCTTTCAAGCACGCCGACATGGCCGCAATGATGAAGCTTTTCCCGGCTGCTGTGGGTAAAACGAGCAAGAGCTTGGAGGTCGTTTTTTGTGTGCGCGTGAGGGCCTGCCACACAGCTTCTTGCTGGTAGTCGTAAAGCGTAGGGAAATGATTGAGTGTACTGGCGATGATTTCAGCGGGAGAGGTTTGCATCCTTCGCTCCGTGTACGAGTAAGCCCTCCAAAGGAGGGCTATTCATTACTGGCTTGCTCTAACACCACCGCGAGGACCCAGTTCAAAAACGTAGTCAGGCATCACAGCAGAGCTATCGCAGGGGTATAAATCATCTTCGTCAGGCTGACCTGCCCAGAGATGCAGTGTGACGCCAAGACCATTGACTGGATCCACATCGAGATCATTCCATGTTCGCGCAAGCGAGTCCTTGGCTTCGGTGATGGAATCCCATTCCTGATAGTCGTCAGGCATTGGATAGGCGTAGGAGCCGGATTCGTAGATGATTTGACCGTAGCACTTCATGTTAAACTCCTTGTATGGGCTTGAAACTCAAATCAGCTACGGGGCATAAGAATTTCAGCGCAAATGCCATTTCTAAAATTCGGCATGGCGTAAGAAAGCAAAACTTTTAGGAAGAGGTGTGCATGTCAAACGTTATTGACTTTGCAGCAAAAAAAGCTGAACGCCTGGCGAAGGAGAATGCTCGGGAGGTAGTTCACGAAGACCCTTTTATTCGAGTGTTCGAGGATGGAAGCCTGGAGTACAGTGAGGCTGGCGTAGCAGAATTTCGTGAACCCTTTGAATACGCTGGCCTGAACATCGACGAGATCACATCCCTTAAGCAGCATGCCAAAGCATTGGACAGTATTCGCTTTTCGGCGGTTCCTCCATACACCTAATTACTGTATCAATAGCCAGCAAACTGATTGTTGGCTGCCGAGTTCTAACCGACTAGAATTAAGTTTGAAAGCATTTCCAGGGAAGGTTTAGGAGGGAAATATGGGAAATGTTTTGTCATTTAATGGTCGCGGTCAGTGTTCGGATCAGGTGACTCGATCCACGGAGTATTACACGATCATGTCTGACGGCCGTTTGAGTTATACGGCAGAAGGCATTGCGCACTTTAGTCCGGTTTTCAGAGATCATGGCATTGATATCCGGAAAATCGAGACCGAAGACGATCATCGGGTTGCATTGGATGTGTGTGCTTCTGAAGCGTTCCAGAGTGTCACAGAAAGCGAGGAAGGAAAGCTGGATGATCTTGAGGTCAAGTTGCTCCGCTCAGTCATGAAGAGTCCAGATAACGAAGAAGCGAAAAGCTTGGAAAAGCAGATCAAATTTCGCCGTCGCATGATTGAGAAAAACACCTCTCGAAAATAGCCCGCCTGACGACAAAAAAGGGGCTCACTGAGCCCCTAGTCATTTCGATCTTCAATCTCTGATTCAATCAGCATCAGACATTTGCTTGCTGCCTTCGCCATCTCGTGATCACGAGATGCGACCAGGGTGGAGAGAATCTCTTTTTTCTCGGCCAGCTCCTTGTCAGAAGCAGTAGCAATGAAGACCTTCATGGTTTTTACCATGTCTTGATAGCTATTCAGTGTTTTCATCTTTCAACTCCGGTTTGAAACTCACCATTAGTACGGTTGAAAAAGATTTAGGCGAATTTCCCCTCTGCCGTAAGAAGCGCGTGTTGCAAAGACGCTTTGAGTGGAGGTGAATGATGGCTACGTATCTTGAACGGGCTCAGAAGTGGGTAAAGGATTCTTTCGATCTGAGTGCGGAGCAGGTTGAGTCCGCGATCGAGTCCATGGGGTTCCGTTTGAAGGATGCTCAGGGGCTTTCTGAGGCCCAGGTCCAAGATATCCGGGATACCCTCGCTTATCTCAATGACGAGCTTAAACGCATGGTCGGTGCCGTCGAAGCGGACAAGGAGCATGGGCGTTCTGCGCAAGCAGCAACTGGGACATCAGAGGCCGAGACTACAAAGGGTGGTAGCGGTGCGCAGGATCTGGACCTGTCTCCGTTGGTTCCTGACGTTGAGGTGGAGCCAGTGCAGCTGTCCGCAACCGAAAAAGCCCAGGCTGTAAACGATCTGGTTGCTTCTGGGCTGATTCAAAGAGGCGTTTGTAGCACGCAGCATTTGCAAAATCCGTAATTGAACAGATTTTGCGCACTATATACCATAGTTATATACCCTAAAAAGGAGTTTGAATCATGGCCGCTGTTAATTCTCTGAAATCTCTAAATCGCCATTCTGACCAGGTCTCGAAGAGTGACCTTTTCAAAATTGCCCCGGAGCTTCTCATTGAAGAAGAGGGGTTTAATCCCAGGGGAGCCTTCATTGAGGGCTACTTCGAACAGCCCAAAGTGCAGGAGCATATTCGGCGGCTGGCTGATTCCTATAAAAAAGGGGTATACGTCCCACCCATTGCAGTGGTCGTTCGTGAAGGTAAAGTCCTTATTCGTGATGGCCATTGTCGGAACCGGGCCCTCAAGCTGGCAATCTCCGAAGGCGCGGATATCCGGAAAGTTGAAGTGCTGGAGATTAAGGGGGATGAAGCTGCTCAGACCGCGCTGATCCTGACCAGCAATGATGGGCTCAAGCTGTCTCCGCTGGAGCGTGCTGTGGTGTATGACACCCGCATCAAATGGGGATGGTCGCCCAAGGAGATTGCGGAAGAATTTGGGCGTACCGAAACGCATGTTAAGCAGCTCCTGGATATGCTTGATATGCCAATGGATCTGAAGCAGATGATCCAGAAAGAGTTGGTCTCTGCCTATTCCGCGCTGGAGCTATACCAGCAACATGGTGAAAAGGCCGTGGAGATGGTGCGTGATGCTACCGAACGGAAAGGAAATGGAGCGGCTCAGCCCAAGAAAATTACACCAAAAGATGTTGCGTCCAAAGCGCCTCGGATTCCGAAAAAGGTGGTAACCGCGATGCACTCCAGCATCAGCACTATCACCCAGCGCCTGGATGCTTTTGAGCCATCCCATGATGGCGAGGCGTACACTCTGACGCTTTCCAAGGATGAGTATGAGGAGCTGAGGGAGCTGCGGGAAAAATTGGCAAAACTGGAAGCCAAAAACGAAGAAAAGCCCTCGAAATGAGGGCTTAATCATTTAGCGGCCTCTGGTTGAGGCCCAGTCTTTCTCGTGTAACTCCGAGTTATGATTTTCTGTGTGATTCGCGATACTTCAAAATACTCAATAACGCGATAGATCCGAATATCATTGTTCCCGCTGCAATTACGCTCACGGTGAGTACAGGATCCATAACTTCACTCCAAGCAAAGTCGGTACATTTAGAGTTATTTAGGGTAAGAGTAGCCTAACGGCTACCCACCTGCATCGTCATCATCCTCCAGAAGAATCATAAACTTGGACACCAGCCACAGGGCAGCACCGATGAAGCCTACGGTTACCAGGGTCTCAGGAGTCACTGCTACATCAGTGAATACTCCTGCGGTCATGGAACCAGCCATCATGAACTTACCAGCTGCGCCAATATCCTTACGGAGTTCCTTTACTGCTTTCTGGAACATGGAACACCTCCGCGTGGTTTGAACTCGACGGAGGTACGGCGCGGTAAAAATTAGACATAAAAAAGCCCTCCGAAGAGGGCAGTCAATCAAACGACAGACCAGAGCTCCTGTGTCTCAGAGCCCTTAACCAAGAGCAGGGACACGTTCCCATGATCCGTCACATTGCAGGCCAGGCCTTCGTAATCCTCATCGACATCGTCGTACTCTGGCAATTCACCAAAGTGACGCATCTCTGACACTGCCTCGACATCCGCCCAAAGCCCGTAGCAGGCCCCGTCACCTTCCTGATTGCCGAAGTAGGTGAAGTCGGGGGCAAAGCTCAAAGCTTCGTTCTCAAGCTCTACGAGGATTTCGTCGTAGTGCTCGGGAGCGCTGTTTGCCACTTCTTTTTCGAAACGAGCCGCAAGTTTTGCGGCTTCAGGGTCATCGACACGCCGGAGGTCATCACACAGACCCTCGATGATGTCTTCAACGTTGGTGGTGCCTTCGACGATTACGCCTGTTTGCAGGTGTTTCATGACTTTCTCCTTGGGTTTGAAACTCAGGAGAGGTACGGTTTTGCTGGCATTAGAAGTGAGGCGGTTTGAAGGTCAGAACTGTTGCGGCGGCACCACGCAATCTTGAAGTGGCCCGTAACGCAGTGCTATGCCGCAACTTGTTTGAGCATCTCCAAGAAGAAGCGAACGTATTCGACTTTGATGGGTTGATTAAGGATCAGGCCATTGGATTTCCCACTCTGTGCCTGGCTTCCCTTCTTCAGGTCGCCCGCTCCCCGGAGCTTTAGGTCTTCTTCTGCGATCTCAAATCCATCGTTGCTGTTCACCAGGACCGTCAGGCGTTTTTGTGTCTTGGCGCTAATCTTGTCCAGACAGAACATGTCGAACAAGCCGATGCCGCCATTGCGAACCAGGCGACCGCGAATCTGATGGAGAGTAACCAGCCCGGCCCGATCGGGATTAACAACCACGCAATAGCGCAGGTTCGGAATATTGATGCCGACCTCGACAACGGTCGTGGAGATTAGAAGATTTTTGCGCTTGGTCTTCAGGTCATCAATAATTTGCGTTTTTTCATCTTCCTTCATATCCCCATGAAGCATGTGCACTTGGCCAGGGAATTTGCGTTCCCAGACTTCATAGCTTTCAAGGATGGATTCCTTGTCGAATTGCTCCCCCTCGACTTCCTTGCCCTCTTTAAGGGGATAGACCACCAGTACCCGTTCACCCTGGTCCACGAAGGCTTTCACCTGTCCGAAGACAGTTCGCGTATCGTTGGGGCCCAAGAGGCGAGTGTGAATGCTTTTCTCCGAGTGTTTGGACTTGATCAGTGAGACGCCAATATTGCCGAACTGGAGAAGCGCCATCGTACGAGGGATGCAGGTGGCTGTAGACTCAATGATGTTCCCGTGGGAACTCATGAACCCTTCTCGCTGTTCCACGGAATACCGCTGCTGTTCATCGACAATGACGAGGTTAAAGCCATCCTGTGGGCCCAGCCGGAAACACAGTGCCTGGGTACCAACGACAATCGACTGATCGATGGGGGTGTTCTGTGGGGTATCCCCGTTTACAAATTGCTTCCCAACGTCGGGCCATAATGTGTCCAGTTCCTGATAGATCTGCTTTGCCAGAGGGCCGTTAGGAGCCATGATGGCCACACGAGCCCCGCTGCGGGCTGCTGCAACGGCCAAGATTAGAAACGTGATTGTTTTACCACTGCCCACATCCCCGTTGATGAGATGGTGCGTTTGTTCCGGCTGAGCCAGTCGCCGCTGAATGGTGTAGACCGCCTCAGCCTGGTCGTCTACGAGCTGGAAAGGAACGGCACTCATGACCTCGTTCACGCACTGATCGGTAATACCGATCTGAAACTCTGGGCCTGCTCCCATCTCAGAGTTCTCATGGAGATGATGAGCCACATAAAACGCTGAGATGGTCTCCCAGACGCTCGCTGCATGACAGGCTTCCTGCGGAGTTCTCGGACGGTGTGTCATCCAAAGAAGGTCATCAATGGATGTCAGTGTGGTATCGGCATACTGGAATAACGCGGTGTCCTGGCCGGAGCCTTTGAGGCCAAACCGATCGCGTATTGCTTGAGCCGCCTTTTTAGCGATTTTAGGGAAACGCGAGTGCAGATAACTGGTAACGCGTTCCGCTTTCATTGCACCCCGTGTTCCAGGGTAAAACGGGATGACCGTGCCGACCTGCTCGGGTTTAATGTGAACGGCATCTTTTAATTGCAGCTGGTTTTGAAACTGGCTGACGGTGCCATAGAAGTAAACAGGACCAGCATCAAGAACCTTCTCAACCAGCTTCTCGCAATCACCGAATACGACAAACTGCACCGATACCCCGTTGCTCCACAAATCGAACACAAAGAATGGTTGGCGGATTTTCTTGTTCTGTGGCCACCGCTTCATGGGTGCAGAAGTAATCTCACCTCGCACCAACACCTCGGAGCCAAGTTCCAATGACTGAAAGTTGGTGATCGGGGCCCTGCAATCGAGATATTTGTCCGGCATCAACAGGACGATGTCTTCTTCACGCTGGACGCCCAAGGCCGACAACGGGTGCTTTTTCGAGGCCATGATGAAAATTTACCCTACTTACACTTTTGCATATACTTAAAGTATATCCTATCGGTGTGACTAGCCCAATCCATTTTATTCCGTACCGGTAGTAGATAATTTCTTCACGGGAGTCAGTCATGGCATACGATGCAGATAACTTGGTCGGCAGAAGAAAAGCGGCTTTGGTTAACCAATGGCCGAAGTTCTTCCAGTGGTTGTCTGATCGATATGGGTTCCATCTCGAAACGACAGTCCCTGGCCGCCCCCAGCACTGCCCAGTGCATGGTGGGGATAGCGGAGAAGCGTTCAAATTCTTTGACGACTTTGCGTACACCGGGGGAGGCATTTGCAACTCCGGTTGCATCAAGATGAGCACGGGGGACAAGCTCGTGGCTGGCTGGCTCCGGACGCTTCAGGAAGCCAATACCCCAATGCTGCAAAAACTTCTGACCGACGTTGGTGGGGCAGGAGAGAGCCCAGACGCGTTGGCAGGGATGGTCATCGACACGTTCCTGGAAGAGCACAATATTCCTTTGCCGCCTCCGAAAGTTGGGACTCAGGTTTCCAGATGGATCAAATCCATCGACATCCGGGTGGCCATCAAATACCTCTCGACACGGGGTCTGTCCTTTACGCCCGATTCCATTCCTGAATCGTTGCGAGGATCGACGCGGTACTGGGCTCATCCGGATTACCAAAACGCACAGGGGTTGTTGGCCCTTGTTTACGGGGAAGGAGACCGCCCGGTCACCCACCAGGTCATCATGACCAACGAACATGGAGAAAAGCTTGGTACCCGTAAGGAAGACCAGCGTTTTCTGGATCTTCTTCGTGACGGTAAGCAGAACGGAAAAAAACCATCCGTAAAAAAGCTGGCGTCTCTGGACCGCCAAGAGGATTTGAGCTTTCGATATGTTCCGCTGGGTAACGACTCCTCCGATGTACTGCTGCTGGGCGAGGGCGTAGAAACGGTTTTGGCAGGTCGTAAGATCTTCGAGTTCATGGAGAAAACGACCCCAATGGCAAGAGCTATGGTGGGCAGCCCCTATCAGAATCAGCAAATCCCGGATCACGTTACCAAAGTGTATGCGTTGATCGATAACGACCATACGATCGAAAGCGCACAGGAGCAGTTGGAGTACCTGGCTGGCGTCTACCCTAAAGTACAGTTTCAGATGGCCATCCCCGAAAAGTGGGACGGTGGTTTGGCGGATGCCGAGCGGGGCCGAGGGGTCCCGGACAAGGGTAAAGACTGGCTCGACACCTACGTGCGGCGAGGTGAAGAGGGAAGCGCTTCAGTATGGAAAGACGGTCTGAAGCCCATCAAGGCAACTGGCCGAGGTCCAGCTCAACTTGGAGGCTACCAGGGCGCGTCTGCCCGAGGTGGGGTGCGCAATGGGCCACAAATGGATCTTCGGGACTACGAGGTACAGGTGCCTGTCTCCGATTATCGCTTTTTCCGGAACCTGAATTCGATCCTCAAGCGAAATCCACTCAACTGGTTTTCGGATGATGAGGGGCGCATGTGCAAGGTTGTTGAAGGGCATGCCGTCAAGATGGATGAGCAAGGCGTTCTGGCCGACATGGCATGCCATCTTCAGTTCACCACGGATGCAGGCAGTAACCGGAATGCTCGCCCTAAGGAAGTTTCTTTCCCAGAGGCCAGGATCAAGCGTTGGCTTAGGACCCCCCAATTCCGTTGGTCTTCTCAATCGATGTTGCCCCGATTGGTGGGAAGCAGGGCGAGCTTCATGCTTGGCTTTGACGAGGGAGCCTGGCAGTTTCGCCAAACACCGGGATACTGGGCTTCGCAGAAGCTGTTCTTGGATGTGGCCCCATTGCACAAGAAGGCGCTGGAACGAGCGGATAGCTGGATCAGGATGTGTGAATCTCAACCTGAGTTGGTGGCCATTGAGATTGGGCTCCTGAAACCAGAGCTGGCTGACTATGTGCGTAAGAATAAAGCCGTTCAGGCCCCAGAAACCTTGGTTCGGATCACATCAGCCTTGCTGGTTGAAGAGGTGTTGGCCAAGAGCCTGATAGTGGAGGACGACGAGTCTTGGCCCAAGGTTTGTGAAGAGCTCTTTTCCGCTCTGGTGGTTGATACCACTGTCGACCAAAAAAGTTTGGAACTACTCCGGCCAGGAGCCCGGACCCGGAATGACGCAGATCGACGTGAGGCATACGCGGCGATCCTTTATCTGTGTCTGAAAGGCTGGGCCATGTACTCAAACACATCAATCGAAATGGATCGTCGGGAGGTAGTGAACAGTCTGATGAGGTGGTGCGGAGTTGATGTCAACGCCCATGTGCATCAGCGCTCCTCTAATTATTCGTGTGCCGTATCTTAGTCAGTATTTAGAGTTGAAATCACTGAGGAATGTTCAAATGACGACTATAAGTTATGGGGATTATTCTCCTTATAAAAAAGACATTATTCATGTGGCTGTTGAAGCAGGTAAAGATGGAAAGACCCTGATTTCAGAGCCATGGGTTGCGAAACAGCTTGGGAAGGCCGACGTTTATGCAGGGGCACCGCATCAGGTATACCTCTCCTTTCTGGCAGCTGCACAGGAGATCGGCGCGTCGACCGGGTTCCGAGTTTCAGTTAAGTGCATGCGTGGTGCAAAACAACGGGACCGAGAATTGTTCATGATCGAACGCTCGCTCAGTGAACCCTTTGTGCCCTTTGCTGCATAATCATTCCAGGTTGTTCCTCCAGTTCTTTGACCGGGTCGAACCCGGTCTTTTTTTCACTAATATTCCATATGCCGTAAGCCTCACATCAGCTTTACCGAGGTGATTATGCGGCCGTTCTGTCTACTTTTTCTGTGTCTATTATGCCTGCTGCCTGTATCCGCAGCACAAGCAGACTGCGCTGTGGTCACCGGCAATACGCCTGTCGTCGCATCAGAGTGTTCACTCAAGACTGGCGATCTGTCTATCACCCTCCAATCCGTATCGCCACGTTTCGAAACTGTGGACCTGGTCTTCAATAATACCGACATCCAGAAATCGCTGGAAAATGCAGTGATCACTGGTGGTACCGCCCGCACCGTCGAAAAGCAAACGCTTCTTGAGATCAGCTTGCCGCCAGAGGCCACGAAAACGGTAAAGATCCAGTTTGTTGGGTCTCAGCCTCAGGCCGTCCACATTGAAGTGCAGGGGTTCTCCCTGGCGGTAGGCGAGTATTCGAAGCAAGCATTATTGTTTGGTGTTTCGTTGGGAGGTGTTTTCCTCCTATTCGCAATAAATATTCTGATCTATCTCTCATCCAAACAAGCCGATTTCTTCTATGCGGCATTGTATATCGCTTGTGTATTTACGATTCTGCTAGGCGTTTCTGGGCTACATTCAAGCATTATTCCCAGCGTAGAGTTTGAATACTATCGAGGCCATTACACGGCGTACGCGCTTCTCTATTCGACGTTTCTTCTGTACGCCAGATCATTTCTGATGATTGGCGATTTCGAGCCTGCATCTAATCGTTTCTTGAAAGTAACATCGGCGCTGGGTATTCCGGTAGCAGCTCTTGCTTACCTCTTCCCGGATATGGCTCGCCTAATTAGTGCCTCTTACCATATTTCTTCGCTGGGTGTATTGCTAATCCCTCTGGCAGTGAAGATCCGTGAGCGTTATGTAAACGCGTTTCTTTTTATTCCAGTAATGCTCATTCAGGGGTTGGTCACCGTTCTGGAGTTCTCTCCCTGGGTCAACGCAATAAGCAGACTGGATTACACGGGATGGGTCTTTTCGGTATTTGTTGTCCAGTGTCTGATCATCACATTTGAGGTGGTTCATCGTTTCTCTTCCATTTACTCACAGGTCGTGAATTACCAGGAGGCCTTGCAACTCTCAGTGGAGAAGCGCACCAAAGAGCTCCAAGAAATGGCCAGGAACCTTGAACATGCCAATAGGGCTCTGGAACAGGCCAGCAACACCGATCCCCTGACAGGACTGAGTAACCGCCGACATTTCGATGAACTGGCTGAGATCGTACTTAAAGACTGCCTGAGGCAGGAAATGCCAGTGAGCATGCTCGTTTTGGATGCTGACCATTTTAAGCGGATCAATGACACTTATGGCCATGATGTTGGAGACCAAGCCCTGGTTCACATGGCGTCAGTCATGAAAGAGGTTATCAAACGCCCAATGGATGTTTTGGCGCGTTTCGGTGGGGAAGAGTTTGTCATTCTATTGAAGGATACCGATCTTAATGGTGCTCTACATGTGGGGCAGCAGATTCAGGCGAAGCTGAAGGAGTCCCCTGTTGAGGCTGGGCAGGACAATGTCATAACACTCACCTTGAGTATTGGCATCGCAACAATGATTCCGGGACCGGAAACAACCATCAATAAGCTATTCCGTGCCGCAGATAGTCTTGTCTATCACGCGAAAAAAGAAGGACGAGACCGCATCTCGTATCACGTTTTTGGTACCCGTATACGCGGGACCAAAGCAAGCGTACGCCACGTTTAAAGACGAATCTAAGATTTCTCCGGACAGAACCTCACCAAATCATTATTCGCTCGAATAATGTAGTTAGCGGTATTGCTGTTTTTTTATACAGGGTCTATACTTTTACTGTATACACTGATTAATTGGTGAGGGGCTTATGAATCAGCCAGCACAACAGACACCGGCCATGACCTTGGGGGATATCAACCAACGGTTAAGTAAGCACAATCTCCCAGCGATTGTTCAGAATCAGATTGAAGCGGTTCTTCAAATCGCTTCCCGTGAAGATATTATTAATGCTGTGCTGGACCTTGATTATACGCCTGAGGCCAAGGTCTATCTCGAAAAGTGCTTCAAGCAAGCGGGTATCTTTCAGCCACGCACCACTTATCGTGGGAATGCGGGGCATCCACAGGGGGGGAATCCTCCTCAGGGTGATCGTGCAGGTGTGCACACCATGCCGCAGGGGACCGGAGGACCTCGGATGCCCGGTCAGGCTCCTCAGGCCCGAGCGCCTCAAACAGCTCCAGCGCAGTCCCGCCCTCAGACCTCTGGGCAAGGCCAGGCCCACTCGCGCCCGCCCGCAGCCAGTCAGGCGAACGGCCCGACACAGAATGGCGGCGGAACCAACCGTTCTGATGGGGCAGGGAGCAACTCGGTACCTATCGAGGAGCGCATGAGCACGCATGTTTATGCTCGAAACAAAGCCGCCCTCTGCTTTGAGGCCGATGTCACCCAGAACGGGTTCAAAACCGTCGCCCTGGATGGTGCAAAAGCAATGGGCCAGAATTTCGACTGGGGAAACAAGACCCGCATTCAGCTTACGAAGGGAGAGATGCCCGCTGTGCTGGCTGTCTTGGCTGGGTATTCTCAGTTCTGTGAATTCAAAAATCACGGCCCTGCAAACAATAAAGGCTTCTCGATGGAACGCCAGGGCGAGAAGGTTTACGTCAAGGTGTTCGAGAAGTCCAAGCCTATGATTGGTGTCCCAATCCATCCGCAGGACCTGTTCTATGTGTACTCGCTGGTGATGAAGCGTGTACTGGATGAGAACCCGTGGTTGGATGCAATGGCCGTCTTGCAGATGGTCCGGGCGACACAACCCAATAAGGCAGCGCCTGCGTCCGAAAATCCCCCTCACCGTAAGGTAGGCGGATACACAGGTTAACAAGAGAAGGGCTGCCCCTTCTCTTGCGGGGGCGCAAATGTATTCTAAGAAAACACTAAAACGAATTTATCGGGCCAGCTTCAACGCCAAGATCGCGAAAACGATATCCTTGGCCCATCTGGGCCCCAGGGCTCAGTCAGTATTTCGTGAAACGCTACCGGCCGCTTTTCACTCCGATCAGCCTTTCATCGTCAAAGACTTTCTCTCCAAGTGTTCAACGGCGGATCACCTGTCCATCAACCCATGCATCAGAGCGCTTCGATCGCATTGGCGTGATCGAGCTGCGGTTCAAGGTGTTGACCTCAGTGCATGCAAGACGCACGAAGATATTGCTGCTGCGTTAGGCATTGCCCCTCTGAAGATCTTGTCCACGCCAGGGTGCATGGATGCTACCAAGGAACGCCATTTCCAGAATTGGCTAAAGGTGCTCTATCGGGATCTGTTTCCGGTCAAAAGTCGGGCAAAGAAATTGAGCGAAAAGCTCTACGCCATCAAACATGAGTTTTTAGCCGAGAACACCCCTGTTTGTTTGCATCGGTTGCCATCGGGTGAGATCCGGGAGTACTACGAAGTTGACGGCTGGGGATTCCATGGCGAACTCGTTGAGCCTGACGGACGCCTGCCTGTCCAGGACATTCCGGACTTTGAGCACCTGAATCTCCGTCCCGTCTCCGAGGCATACACCAAAGATCCCTGGGAAGATGTCCTTTCGTTGCTGAACTGGGAACGTAAGGATCGTCTTGGCGAAGCCTTCTTTTTGGCTGCTCATGATGACTTCCAGGACTGGTTAATCGAACAGAACAAGGCTTCTTAGGTGGAGACAGCATGGTAAATCTGGTGATGGTTGGCCTTTCTGGCGTCATCTCGATGGTAGGCTTCGGATCCGTGGCGATCATCCTTTTGGTGGTTGCCTGGTTAAAGGCCCGCCTTGACGCTAGAGCCGATTCGCCCCAAGGAAAGATGAACAGAAGCCTCGCCAGAATCACGTTGGTCGCATTGCTGTTGCATCTCGCGGTTCTGGTGGTTCTGGTGGTCGAAATAGCCATCGCTGTCGAGCAAGGGGAGGGCTACTGGCAAGCATTTCTAACCCACTACCTGATCGATCATGTTGCCGAGTTTGTGATTGGGTTTGGCTTGATGTATGCGGCCGTTACTCAGTATTTGAGACTGGATGATGAGTTGTACCAGTTGCGATTGATCGACCGAGAATAAACCAGCAGGAGGACGCAGAGCGATGCCTGGTAAACGGTATTTTCAGCGTATTGCAGCCGAAATCGGAATGCCGCCGCCCAGTAGTCAGCAACGAATGGTGTTGGCCGCTATTCATCATAATGTGGTGCAGGAGTATCGGCCGCTCGATGATCCCAATACAAAGTCGTGGAAAAAGTCGCTTCAGGAATTAGGCGTGTGCTTCGCAGAGATTCCAGAAGAGCATGCGAAGCGGCTTCTGGGAAAGCGTTTTCAGGAGCAGGCCTATTACCACGAGGAGCCTGAAGATTAGGTCCACCTAAATCCAGCTCTGCCGTACCTCCGGTGAGTTTCAACCAGAGGTACAGTTATGATGAGTGCACAGACCACATCAGCTGGAGGTATTGTTGGGGCCCGTAAGGTCGGGTTGTTTAACACAGTGCGAGCCAACATCAGCAACCGTCTTGGCAAAACGCCTAAAGCGGTTTCCATGTCTGAAGTACGGCGACGCCTGGAACGCAACGGTGGATTTTACCGGCACCCCGATGGATACCTGGTCATTTTGTGGGACAAAAACCGCTCACAGCTGGTCATCAAACCGGATCTGTCGAGTAGCGAAGAGTCTCGGGTCCGCCTCAGTTTAATGAGTGGAAATACATTTTTCTCTCTGATTGAGCCTGTCCCCTGGACCAAAGCTAAGCGCGAGCTGTGTCAGCAAGATATACCGGAACAAATGTATGACATTGCGGTATTTCTCGCTGAGAAACACGGTTATGCTTATGACACGCCCTCCTCGTGAGGGCTTTTTTGTTGCTGCAAATTGACCGTGCAAAGCGCAGCTGTATATACTTTTAGAAGATACTAAGCATTGGCCTCAATATGCCTAAGATCCCAAGCGAGAAAGAGCCGCCCTCGGCTATAACCAAGTTGTTTCCAAACAACAAAATAAGAGCTGTGCGCCTGGCAAAGGCTGTGGATTTTGACGCCAACGTGAGCCAGGTTCGAGTCCTGAAATTTGGAAATGGCCGCTTAATTGTTCCGGCCGAGAGGACATGGTCCGAATTCTTCGAGTCCGACGGGTTGAGCTTGCCACCTGATGAGCCAGATGCGTCATGAAACCAACGTTGATCGACACCAGTGTTTGCCGGGAGCTATTGGCCGATAGACCCTGCCGTCACGAGTCCCGGATCCTGACGCGGGCGGATGATCTGTATATCAGTTCGCTGACAGCACTGGCACTCTATGACGCTGCGTCCTCTCTCCCTGAAACAGAACAAAAATCCGCGTTCGCCCAGCTAGATGCGTTCATTGGACGATTTGCATGGGTAGAAGGTGACTATCCAACCATCCGCAAGGCGGGTCAGTTTTCCGCATCTATCCCCAAGGATGTTCCGTACCCAATGCGAGTGAACATGCTATTGGCAAAGGCTCGGGGGTTAACCTTTGCAGTATCCTCTCAAAATACTTTTGCCGACAGGCTGCACGTTCCAGGTTTCGATATCGAGATTTGGTAACCCTCCAAATTGCTGTCAGCCGTAACTCCGATGAGTTTCAACCAAACAAGGAGTTATCAATGACAGCTTTGAACCAGCCAACAGAAGGTTTCGCCGCCCTCACTAAATACAGCTCTGCCATGAAGAGCCTGGAGTCTGCGGTTGACCTTCGAACCATGCCAACGTTTTGCTCACCAGCGGAAGAGCCGGGTACAGAGATGCGGCTCACTTGGATCACGGCTTGTGCACGGGAGTTGCTGGATGTGCTGGCAACGCTTCCTCCAATGCGCCCCAAAGCACTGTCCGGAGATTGCGTTGATCTTACCCTTCAAGGGCAGATGAACACCCGGACACAGCCAGTTGAACCGGTGTGGATTAACCTGGAAGACAGTGACTCCACTTGTCCTATGGGCATCTCGGGGGTAATCGTCCACTGGGTAGCCACTATCAATGGAGTCGCTTATGAGATTGAGGTGCGTGTTGCCGCCAGAGCCCTCCGGTATTGGACTCTGATCGAGCAGTCCGTGATTGTTTCTCAATCCTTTGCGGATGGTGATTCGTCGCAAGTTATGGGGTTTTACCGCACCAGCGATGATCCCCTGGCGTTCCCCTCGGCATTGCGGTTCTTGCGTGAAACGTTGTTTGACTGATTAAGGGCCTCCGGGCCCTTTTTTCTTGCCAATCGGCTGGCTGCCGTAAGCTGCTCCTGAATACTTATTGAGGAGCTCTCGTGAAGATTCCAGTCCTTTTCCCCAGCATGGTTGCAATGGTGCTGCTTATCTCTGGTTGTTCACTTGAAGACAATGGGGAAAAACAAGCAGCTGTTTCCCGGTCTGTGCCGGAGACCGACGGGCTCATTACGACACAGCCCGATCTTCCAGAGACCCTAACTTTCGAGATGGTCGAGCGCTCTGAGGCTCGCTATGACATTGGCTTTGTGGCCGATGACATCAAGACGGATTTCCCCACAACGGAGGTTAAGGTCTCAACGGAGGGGACATTCTTGGTGGTGCAAACAGGTGACCTTGAAAAAGAGGCCCTGGGGCGCATCGACTTGATTAAGCAAGGCAAAGTGGAAGCTTTTGTGGTCATCCATGTCGCGAACAATTCCAGTGAGCATCTGTTGGCCAAAGCCAAGGCCATGGACGCCCAGTCACAGAACCTTTTGCGGTTGTATGAGGCGGATAAGCTCTTTCGATATTACGTCGATGTGGCTTACGAGGGAGGCCAAATAACGAGGAAAGAAAAAGCGCAAATGCTTGAGCGTTTCTCTCCCGGAACCGCCGATACCTTCCCCAGTACAGCTACAGCGCTGAATAACGTCTACGCCACAGCTAATGCCTATCGGGGAGGGGCCCTCACGGAGAGAGATCTCGAAGAAGCGATCAAAATGGCTGAAGATCAGCTCAATGAACATGCCGAGTACGCCACACGACATTTTGCCAAGTTGAAGCGCGTTCGGCCCTCGACTCCAGATTATTCCAAACTCTCGTTCGTGTTCCGCACCGACACCAATGCCTACCGCATGTTCCAAGGCAACCCACTGTTCGGTAGTGTCGGAGAGCAGGGCGCATTTGCCTACCACGACGAATATAGCGACCTTGTGGGTTTCATCTTTTACGAGCAAAAGGACGGTTTCTGGGCATTTCTCGAACGCTTCGGGCTTTAAACCGACCGGACCCGTAGCTCTTCTGAGTTCAAACCAGGAGAGCTACGATGTTTTTCAAACACAGTGTTCAGATATTGGACTGCATTACCCAGCATTGGATGCAGTACGTAATTCTGTGCGACGGCCGTCTCCTTCAAAAAGGGGGCAGAAAGCTGATCGGCGTTTTACGCATTGCCTCAATGCTTCGAGGTGAGGAACAGTTCGACGAGCTGTCTCTCGGGTCTGTCTACTCTCACACGTTCAAAACACGCTTACCGGCTTACTTCATTAAGCACAACGGCGTGACGATGTGTGCCGAGATGTACATTGATCCGATGGAAAGTCAGGACGACAAACTACGGTTTTGTATTGCCTTCTCTCTCCACGGTGTCCCGATTGCGGAACGGTCGGTTACCTGGAGTTCCAAGAAGGGGCCTGATCTCATCCACGCCTACAAGCTATTGGAAATGGTTAAGGGTGTGATTGAGGAGCGACAGGCTCTGCATCAGCAGGCGCAAGCGCAAAGCCGCTTGGAGAAGGCCCTTGCAGATCACTCCAGGCGGCGTTCATGGACGTACATGAGCACGCCCAGGGGGTATGAGGTGTACTGCGAAAACCAGTGCGTGGCCGTTCTGACGATGTTCGAGTCCAATGGCTCCTACATCACCAGTCTGTCGAGTGTTCCCCACCGGCACAAAGTCCGTGTTCCAAGGGAAGTCTATTCCCTGGATGCGATGATTGTTTAGGCCTCCTTTCGGGGGCCTAATTTTTTAGGGGCCGTAAATAATTCAAACCTCCTTGGAGATTGCACTTATGGCCCGTAAGCATTTCGTCATCGACACCAACGTTCTTCTTCACAACCCTGAGTCCATCTTCGATTTCGCAGACAACAATGTCGTCGTAACGACCACGGTTCTGGAAGAATTGGACGCGATCAAGTCACAAAACCGTGCTGTGTCGCGGGATGCCCGACAGGCCATCCGAAACCTGGGGTCGATCGTTGATGAGTGCGATCCAGAAGTACTCGGCACACAGGGTGTTCCCCGAAATGCCGAAGGCGGTCGTCTGATCATTCCTTCGATCAAAGCCACTATGGAATTGATCTCCGGGGTGTCAGCTCTCACCAACGACAAGCGGATCATCCGCGACGCTCTAATCCTGATGAAGGGGCTGGATTCCGTAGATGCCTCGGCTGTAGAGACAGTCGTTCAAAACCTGGCCAACTCTTCTGGCCCAGAGCAACTGGAGACTGTCTTTGTGTCTCGGGATTTGAATGCGCGGTTGTTGGCCCGAGCGCATGGACTGAAAGCTGAGGACTACAAAGGGGCTCTGGTAGCAAAAGAAGACGATGATTTCCCCACCGGATTTATCAGCGTTGCGAGAGAAGAACTTTTCTCGACCTATCGCGATAGCGCCAAGGGTCGCCATTTCAGCTTTGGTCGAGCGGACCTTGAGGGTATGCTCGATCAGCAACTGCATCCGCACCAAGCGCTGGTGACCGAAAAAGAGGATGAGCTTTTCATCGTTTCAGATGTTACAGCCGAAACTGTGCAATGTGATCTGCTGCCGGTGAGTGCCGTGGACGATGCCTTTGGCATTCTGCCGCAAGACTATCGTCAGGCCGCCGCACTTAATGCGCTGCTGGATGACAGCATTCCTTTGGTCGTCGTTACGGGAGGAGCGGGGTCAGGCAAAACGCTGCTGGCGATCGCGTCCTCCCTTGAGAAGGTGGCTGAGGCGAAGGATCCTCGGGCCCGCCTCTACAAGAAGATCATTGTGGCGCGGGCGCTTGAAGACCTGGACAAAGATATCGGGGCGCTCCCCGGTGATGAACGTGAAAAGGTAACGCCTTGGCTGGGCGGTATTCAGGACAACATTGAGTTCCTGATGGGCTATGATCCTGACGGTGGGTCTATGTCAGAGGAAGAACTTTCTCACACCGTGAATTACGTGGATCGATATTTCGAGTATAAATCGATCAACTACATGCGCGGTCGTAACATCCAGAATGCCATCTTTATTCTGGATGAATCGCAAAACCTGACTCCTAGTCAAATGAAGACCCTCATTACCAGGGCAGGCCAGGGTTGTAAGGTGATTGTTTTGGGTGACATCGACCAAATAGATAACCCTTATCTCTCTCGTTACTCCTCGGGTCTTACTTATTTGGTTGAGTCAATGAAACCATCTACTTCAATGGCCCATTTCCACCTTGAGGGATCACCCCGGTCATTCCTTGCATCCGAGAGTATCAAATGGCTCAAGTAAATAGTATGTATTTACCAATTTGAGATATAATAACCGAGCATACAAGAGGCATTAGGGGGATTTTTGATTACAGATCCAAGCAAAGATGAGATTCATGAGACCATTGATAAGGAAGGGTTTGCGCTTGTTGCGTCGGACCATGAAGGTAAACGACTTTATTATACAGTAGGAGCCAAGGTGTTCATTGGCTCCGAATTTTACCTTGAGCACATGGAGCCTCGTACCGTAGAGCTTATCGTTATTCACATGATGGGAATACTATCCAAACAAGATAGTGAAGAAATTCCGCTCGCTTTTACAGTCGACGGCATTTTGGCTCATGGATATAAGCTCGGTTTCATGGTCATTGATGATGATGCGGTGGTTCGTGAGTGTATGCCTGCAACATTGGAAGATGGCGATGTTCCCAGGGTTTACCAGGTTTTGCCCCCAGACACGAGTAATCGGCTGCCCTGGGATGAGGGCTATGATGCAGACTCAATGCCTTATCAGAGCGTGAAAAATCAGCGTTTTCTAAAAGCGTTGTGCGGTCGCCCGGAATTAATTCCGAATCTGGAAGTTAAACTCCAACAGCCTTCCAAAACTCTGCACTGATTCCTAATTATTCGGCGACCGTAAGCCGCCAGAGTTAATCATCTAATTGAGGTACGCGTATGAGCGATCTGATTGTTCGATCAATGGATATCGGCTTTGGGACCACCAAAGTTCTGGTTGGTTATGACCAAAACGGTAATCCTCAGTTTTTCAATTTCCCCTCGCTTGCTCCTAAATCCGCACGTACCGGAGCAGGGGAAAGTTTCGGCGACAGCCGGGATACGGTAGTGGTTGAGATCGAAGGCCTGAGCTACGAGATTGGCCCGGACTCTATCGATCTTTCATCGGATGCAGAAAGCCGAATCCTCCACGACCAGTACGTATTCTCTGATCAGTATCGAGCACTGTTTGTGGGCGGCCTCTACTACATGGACACCGATGAGATCGACTACCTGCAACTGGGGCTGCCGTTCAACATGATGCACAACGCCGATGCGGTGAAAGAGCAGGCCATTGGTACTTTTGAGGTCGGCGGGAAAAAGATCACCGTTAAGAACGCCGGGGTCATCGAGCAGCCTCTGGGCGGTTACGAATATCATTCAGCCAATGCTGAAGACGGCGACGAGATGGAAGATGAGGTGGTCCTCATCATTGACCCTGGGTACCTGACATTCGACTGGGTCGTCGTGAAGAACGGCAAACTCGTTGAGCCCCGCAGCGGGGCTGTCCAGGGCGGTGTTTCTCGGGTGCTCAGCATGATTGCCAAGGCGATTTCAGAGACCTATCTGAATGGCGAGGACTACAACAACCTGGAAGCCATCGATAAGGCCCTGATGAAGGAAACCCGCAAGATCCGGATTTATGGCCAGAAGAAGGAACTGGATCCGGTTCTCACCGCTGCGGTACCGGCGATTGATGGCCCCATCAACCAGATGATCAATCGCGTTGGCGACATGAAGGACATTGACCGGGTGGTGCTGTTGTCAGGCGGTGCCCGCATCTTCCGGAACCGGCTGACGAAGCTTCTTCATCGCTTCGAGATTGAGATTCCTCCGGCCGGGATTTTTGCCAACTGCTGGGGCTACCAGGAAAAGGCTTTCAAGCTCCTGGGGCTCAAGTAACTGGATCGAGAATCCTATGAATGCCTGCTCTGAGCAGGCATTTTTTTTGGAATGTTGCTCTAAATTTCAGGACTCCGTACCTGTTGCGAGTTCAATCAACAAACAGGAGTTCTAATTATGAGCATTAACCATGGTGTAATCAGTGGACATCTGACTCGTGACCCCGTTTCCGTTGGCAAGAATAGCCCGGTTGCGCTGATGACTGTTGCCTCCAACCGTAATCAGGATCGAGCGGATTTCATTCAGGTTAAAGCGATTGGCAAGACTGCTGAAGCTTTGCTGAACAATGTCGAGAAAGGTGACAAGGTTACCTTCTCCTATCGTTTGGAAAGCTCCCAGTATGAAGACCAGTCCGGCCAGATGGTTTACCGTCAAGATGCGGTGATTCAGAAGGCCGAATTCTGACTCAGAGCCCTCCTTGTGAGGGCTTTTTTGTTGCCCTCGATTCTAACTTCTTCAAATTTGCGGCAACCGTACCTCCAGAGAGTTCCAACCACATAGGAGCGTACGAGATGTTATTGATCCGCAAACATGCCAATAAAACCATTGTTCAAGCTTCTGTTGAGCGGTGGAAACGGCGCTTTCTCAAGCCCCCGAAAGTTACATTGCTTCGAGATCCTATCTCCAACCAGTGGATGGCCAAGGCGCATGTCCATTGATGATTAGCCGCGTTCTTCGCGGCTTTTTTCGTCTAAAGATCCCGTATCCGTAAGACAGTCAGGTATGACGTTCACGAGGTCTCCATATGCTGCATTCAAATACCCGAAGGGAGTCCCAAGCTCTGACGCTTCGCATCCAATATGAGCTGGGGCTGATCAGCAAAGAGAAAATTCAGGAAGTGGCTTCACAATGGTCGCCTGAAGAACGGCAAATGATGCGGGACTTGTACCGGCAGGCAGTGAAAAGCGTCACCAGAACGCCGGGGCCTGCTGCCAAGTAGCGGTTCTTTATGCCACTTTGATGTCCCGCAGGGGCAGGCCTTCCCTTTGCGCGATATTGAGCATACTCCTGGACCCTTTGGAGTCGCCGCGCCAAAACAATGCCAAGGCATCGGAATACCAGGCCATGGCCTCATTGCGCAGGGGGCCTGCGGGATTGCCAAACAGATTCCAGTCCGGTTCGAACCGGGTCAACGCAAGGTGGTTTTCAGCCGCATACCGCTCGCCCAGAGAATCAATGCCTTCTTGTGTGCCCGAGACAATCCGAACTGGAACGTCGACTTGGGCAAGGAGCGCGTCCAACTTTGCTTTCACAAACGCGTAGTCGTCAAAACTTCGAGTGCCTGCAACGATCAGGCGGAATTCGGGACGAACCTTGCCAAGCTGGATATACCATTTGCGTGGCAGCAAAACATTGGGGGGACAGTCTTCAAACATTGGGGCTATATCGGCATCGGTGTACCCGGCGAGACCACACCCCAGTCTGGTTACCTGGAACTCCATGTCCTGTCTTTGGTGAGCAAACCGGAGGAAGGTCGCCACTGAACGTCCGATGTCATCCAGCGAGCGGACGGCGAGTTCCGCATCTTTGGTGGGGATGGCATAGCTACGCCCGGCAAAGCCTTCGCCTTGCCCTGATTTCGCTCCGTAATGCTTTTGAGCAGTGAGGGCGGCCCCTTTCCCATGACGGCCAGCCAGGTTGGAGCCAAAAACAAATTTCCAGCGCGAATGCTCGAAGGTGACGACCTTCATCAGGCCACCTCCAGCACGAACATCGCCCCATTTTTCCCGGATACGCGAAGACGATCGCCTTTTCGCAGATCTCCAAGACTTGTCTCATTCGAATTCCGAGGGGTTGCTGCTTCAACCGTCGCACTGCGGTATTGCCGAGCCTGATTGGTACGGCTTCGGTTCAATGTCGATTTGGTTTTGCTCATAAGGAACAGTCCTCCACAAGATCAGGACAACTTACGACACCAGCAAAATTAGAGGACATTTGTGCCAAAAAAATCGTTCTCCGTAGTGAAAAGCGATGAGTCAGCAAACCTCACCGCCGCTCAAATATTGTTCACTCCGTAGCTCCGGTGAGTTCAAACCAAACGGAGACGAAGTTATGACAGTCAAACTGAATTCAGAGATTGTTGAGTACGCTGTAAAGAAATCCGGTGAGTCTTCTGCGAAGGAGGCCACGCAGGCGACTGAAACCCCGGCACCTGCCGTCGCGCCCGTTCAGATGAACGAGGAAATCGAGCGGCCGGAAATGCTGGTTGGTACGACGTACAAGATCAAGCCGCCTGTCGTCGATCATGCAATGTACATCACGATTAACGATGTAATTCTCAATGAGGGCACTGAGTTCGAACAGCAGCGCCCGTACGAGATCTTCATCAACTCAAAGGAAGTGAACCACTTCCAGTGGGTGATCGCGATGACTCGTGTGATGTCTGCCTGCTTCCGCAAAGGTGGCGATGTCACCTTCCTCGTGGAAGAGCTGAAATCAGTGTACGACCCGAATGGTGGTTACTTCAAAAAGGGAGGTGTGTATATGCCTTCCCTGGTTGCCGAGATCGGCGCAACTGTGGAGAAACACCTGGAGCGGCTTGGCATGCTCGAAAAGCCCGAACGGTCAGAAGCTGAGAAGGCGATCCTTGAGGAGAAGCGGAAAGAGGCCATGGCACTGGAAAAAGCTGCGGAAGCAGCCGACAACGCCCAGGACAAAGCCTCCGGTTTCCCGGCGAATGCAACTCTCTGTTCCAAGTGTAATACCAAAGCGGTCGTGATGATGGACGGTTGCGAAACCTGCCTTAGCTGCGGGTCGTCTCGTTGCGGCGGTTAGTGCAGCGCATTTGACCGGGCTTTGGTTATCACCTCGACATGACAAGGCCCGCAATCGCGGGCCTTTTTTGTGCGCTCAAATTTTACTCAACCGTAGCAGTGGTGAGTTCAAACCACTGACTAAGGAGAAATGAGATGACAGTAAAACTGCAACCGACTAGCGAAGACATCCTGGCCAAGAAGTATCTGCTCCGGGACTTCCAGGGCGAACTTCAGGAACAAAACGCTGATCAGATGTTCCGCCGTGTGGCCAAAGCGCTTGCCCGCGTAGAAGCCGAAGGCGAACAGGAGCGCTGGGAAGCGGAATTCCTGAAAGCCTTGCAGATGGGTGCGGTACCGGCAGGACGCATTCTGGCAAACGCCGGAGCAGAAGCGTTCAAACCGGCCACCTCAACCATTAACTGCACGGTGTCTGGCACCATTCAGGACACCATGGAAGACATCCTGGCGAAAAACTACGAAGCAGGACTGACGCTCAAGGCCGGATGTGGCATTGGGTATGAGTTCTCCACGCTTCGTCCAAAAGGTGCTTTTGTAGCCGGGGCTGGTGCGACCACCTCGGGTCCGCTGAGCTTTATGGACATCTATGATCGCACTTGCTTCACAGTGTCTTCCGCTGGAGGTCGTCGAGGCGCACAGATGGCTACCTTTGATGTCCGTCACCCGGACGTTGAGGAATTCATCAAGGCCAAGCGCGAGGCGGGCCGCCTGCGTCAGTTTAACCTGTCCCTTCTGATCACTGATTCGTTCATTGATGCAGTGAAAAATGACGACGTCTGGAAGCTCCGCTTCCCGGTCAGTCGTTCAGAAGTGGATAAAGGCATTTTTGATCTCAAAGATGCTTACTGGGATGACTGGCACATCAAGAGCGACCGCTACATCACGGATGAGGAAGGCCGCGTGGCCATGAAGGTTTATCGCGAGGTGAAGGCCCGGAACTTGTGGAATCTCATCATGAGCTCCACCTACGATTACGCTGAGCCTGGGTTCATCCTGATCGACCGGGTCAACGAGATGAACAACAACTGGTTCTGCGAAGAGATCCGGTCTACCAACCCTTGCGGTGAACAGCCTCTGCCTCCGTACGGTGCCTGTTTGCTGGGTTCGATTGATCTGACGAAGTTTGTTGAGGACGCGTTCACCGAGAGCGCCCACTTCAATTGGGACGACTTCACTTGGGTCGTTCACACGTTCAGTCGAATGCTCGACAACGTTGTCGAAATCAATGGCCTGCCATTGGAGAAACAGCGTGAAGAGTTGCTCAGTAAGCGTCGCCACGGAATGGGCTTTATCGGCCTGGGTAGTGCATGCACCATGCTTCGATTGAAATATGGCAGTGCCGAGGCAGCGCAATTTGCGGCGTCTGTGGCACGGACTATGGCGATCGAAAGCTACCAGGCGGGCATGAACCTGGCCGTGGAGAAAGGCCCTGCGCCGATTCTGACGCAGAAGTTCACTGTAACAGGTGAGATGCTTCGGAAACGGCCGGAAATGGTCGAAGACGGTTATAAAGTCGGTGACGAGGAGTATGGACAGGTCCTCTGGGCGAAGTACAGCCGCTATATGCAGCAGCTGCCCAAGGAGCTGACTGAAGAGTTGGCCTCGATCGGATGCCGGTATACCCATGCCACATCCATTGCGCCTACTGGTACGATTGCCTTGTCGGTGTGTAATAACGCCAGCAACGGTATCGAGCCGAGCTTCTCTCACCACTATTCCCGGAACCTGATCGTTGAGGGACGTAAAACCAAGCAGAAAGTTGATGTATTCAGCTATGAACTGCTTCGGTACCGCGAACTGATCAACGAGAAGGCCATGCCGTTCTCTGACGAAGAGGATGCCAAACTTCCGGACTACTTTATTTCTGCCGACGACCTGGCTCCCATGGAGCATGTGGTGATGCAGGCTGCGGTCCAAACGTGGGTTGACAGTAGTATCAGCAAAACCGTCAACGTGCCGACTGCCATCTCGTTCCGCGATTTCCAGAACGTGTACATGGATGCCTATGAAAAAGGGCTGAAAGGCTGCACCACTTTCCGGTTCAATCCGGAAGTGTTTGCAGGCGTTCTGGTCAAAGAGAAGGATCTCAGCGAAACCACCTATGTCTTCAAGACGAAAGATGGTGATGAGATCGAGTTGAAAGGCAACGAGGAAGTTGAGTACGACGGTGAAGTGCATACTGCCGCCAATCTCTACGATGCGCTGGCAGATGGCTATTACGGCAAAATTGCCTAACAGTCACCGTCACCAGTGATGAATGAGCGCACCCCGTGGGGTGCGCTTTTTTTTGTCCAGGGTTTGCCTGCATTGACAGGATTCGATAATCTGAAGGGGAGTTAGATAGAGCCGTGACCAGTCCGAACGCACACGATCTCTTATCCCTTTTGGGAAATTGGTCTTTGTCTTGATTAGCCCCAGAGCGCATGCTCTTGGGGCTTTTTCGTTTCTAAACCCCAAATTTCGGCGCTCCGTACCCCTATTGAGTTCAAACAACCAATAGGTGTTCTTATGCCAATGTACGACTTTTCCGAAACTGCTCACGTAGAACCGCTTCAGCCTGAGCCGGGATACAACGATTTCCCACGAGAGCGAGGCGTGAACGTGCTGGAAAACGAGCGTGACGCTCCCAAGGGCCTGGATCCGGAAACCTTCCTGGTCGCAATGAGCATCTGGGATGACGCCACGGTTCATCGTGCACACTAACTGACTAGCCCTCCTCTGGAGGGCTTTTTTGTTACTGGGCCTAAGATTTTTGCATTTTCGTCGGTCTCCCGGCGTCGTCTAATTTCCGGGATACCGTAAGGTATAGTGAGTATCAAGAACGGAAGGCCTGGTCCTTCGAGTGCGCTGCAAGACAGCCACATAAGTTTTAACCACTTCGGGATGTGAGCAACATTAGCATCCGAGCGTGTCACAAGATGGCCGCATGAGTTTTATCGACGGACTGCGTTGCAGTCGAGCAATTCGCAAGACGGATTGCAGAGTGTGATAAAATGACCCTGAGTTGAACGATCGGGATGTAGTGATCCTGCATCCGAGCGAGCTACTTGATAGCCGCATGAGTTTCAACCCTCTTGCAAAGATGAGCTTTGCATGATTAGCCCCATTAGCTTCGGCTTTTGGGGCTTTTTTGTGCCTCCAAAAAACACAGCGTCCGTAAGTGGCTCAAATGTAATTTGGAGGTGCGTCAGTGATCCAGGAAGCAACGGTGTCTGCTGATAGCCAGGCGGTAAAAGACGTAGAACAGGTTCCAATTCTCAAGCTTCAGCTGGAGCATAAGCAGATCGAGACGCCGCTCCAGACGCTCAGGGCAGCTGTAGCGTTGAAGGGCTGTTTTCAAGTCCAGACCAAGCATGGCCCGGTGCCTGAAAGTCATGTTCCTTGGGGGCAGCTTATCGATACCTTCGGCTACGCCGAGGTCGTGGCCGCAAAGTATTTGCTCAAAGATCTGGATATCGTGGAGCAAGCCGACCGAATCGGTTCACCGGGTGGCATTAGCTTCAAAGACACTTTTGATCTTCACAGTATGTTGGCTGATGTGGAGGCGAACCTGCCATGAGGAAGGTGCACGTTTTTGTAGCTTTGGGTCTATCGCTGGCGCTGGTAGCAGGCTTCAAGCAAGTATCTATGATCCCTCTGTTTTTCATCGTTTGGCTTAACGTCGGCGCATTCCTGCTTTATGCCTTGGACAAGGCGTTTTCTGTGCATAGCGCCACAAGGGTTCCAGAACGTTGGTTGATTGTCATTGCTGCGCTAGGCGGTGTGGCAGGCGCGTCTTTTGCCCAGGGTGTTTTCCGGCACAAGACCTCAAAATCTGAATTTCAGCTTCGCTACGCGGTTGCGGCACTCATCGGCGTACTGCTCTGTATTGTGATCGTCCGTCTTGGCTGAGTTCCCAAATCTGTCAGTGACGTAAGGGCGTTATCGTGATGGAAGTCTCCTTCCAGGTGTTCTCATTTCTTTTCGTAGAGGATGTGTAAATGGCGTCTAAAGCTGTGAAAGTTGCCTTGCCCGTTGTGGTTGCTGGAGTGGTCGGAGGTTATTTCGGTTATCCGGCGTATGCCAACAGCGAATTCGAGACCAACGTGGTGAAGAAGTTCGAAGATCGAGGCTTCGCCGTTCGACATAGCGGTGTTTCGTATGACCATAGCAAGGGCTTCGGTACTTTGGTGGTGGATGAATACGCCATGACGCGGAATGGAGGCGTCATGAAATTCCGTGACGTGCGTGTCGAGGGGCAAACAGCTCACTTTGAAGGCGGCGAATTCAAGGCCGATAAGGGACAAGGCCTAACGTTTGGGGCAGGCTCTATTACGTATGTGCCTAAACAGCGCCTGATTGTGGATGTATCCGATGTTGTCGCCCAAACGGAGCAAGCCAGTCCGTTGACTCAATATGTCGACGGTGAAATTGCAGATCCTGATGTCCGATTCTCGGTTGAGCCGTCTGTGGAGGGGCAAGAGGCTTCTCTGCGAGTGTCTTCTGAAGGCTTCGGTGCATTATCTGCCAGCATCAATATCGCCAATGCGGACCTCTGGGAGCTGACGGGAGACTCCGCGTTTTCTTCTCTCGTTCAGACCGCTGAGATTGTGTCTGCGGACCTGACGTTTGAGAACCAGGGCGGCGTTGAAATGTTGATGAGCCAGGCCGCTGAGGAAGAGGGTGTTACGGAAGAAGAGCTGAAGGCTATGCTGACGCTGGGTTTCGGGGGGTCTCAAATCACCCCGGATATCAAAACAGCAGTGGTTGGTTTTCTTGAAGACCCTGGCGTGCTTTCCGTGCAAATTTCCCCGAAAACCAAGTCAGCAGGTCAGTCTGCTGTTCGCATGACATTCCCGGACATGTTCATGGGTTTCCAGATGATGCAGACAGGGCAGATGCAGCCTGCTGAATACTTCGATGCGCTGGGCTTCAAGGTGGTTTCCAGCCCCAAATCGACAGCATCTTGATTTCACGTTTGAGAAACCCTGGAGTCCTGTTATGGCAAATGAAGGCGATTTGGCCAGCGACTATGAAATCCAGCTCACGCAGGTGGCGATCCAGAATGCTCGGAATCAAGCTCCTGCGCGTCTTAAGCCAAAAGGCACCTGTCACTACTGTAAGTCACCGGCAAAGCCCGAACAGGTGTTTTGTGACGAGGATTGCGCGGAAGACTACGCGTATGAACAGGAACGCCTTGCTATCAACGGGCCGCAGCTATGAAGGCCGTCACTCCCAGCGTACTGAGGCAAGGTGTAGCTGTCCTTGTCGCTAAGCTGCTTTTGATTGTTGCTGTTTCGCTGATTATTAGTCAGGTGCATGCAGCATGGTGGGCAGCAGTGCTACTGGGAGGCGTCGTTTTCCTGAATTTCTTTGGGATTTCAGCAATACAGCGCCGGGACGCTCGCGAATCTCTGATAGGAGTTGCGCTGGTGTTTCCTGTCGCGTCTGTGGTCGCGTTGCTGCTGTTTTGGGCTGGCCCTGAAGGTTGGTTCAGCACTTTGCTGTACTGGCTGTTCCAGGTGGTCATAGCCGCGCTCATGCTCCATTGGTTCTGGCAGTTCCGGGTTTATTGGTCAATGGTTCAAAGCATGCGCGATAACTGATAACACCTTCCTAAAGTTACTCCTGCCGTAAGGCTGTCTGCATAGTGTGTTTGGGATATGTGGGCAGCCGTCTATGTCGCACCATCAACAATTAGGTTTACTGCTCCCACGCGAAATGAGCTTCATTTTGCCGGTAGAAATGCTCTCGTGGCCCCGGCTGCTCTTTGTGCGTGTGTTTGCGAAAAAACAATTTGTAGAGCAACGCAGGCAGGCCCTGCGAATGTTTGATGAGTCGCTTCACAGCGCCTTTCTATCTGTTGTGTCCGCCGTTCAACAGGGCATCCCCGCCTACGACCGCTTGCAAGTATTGGTCTTCATGCTTGAGCACATTGATCGGTCCTTGAGTCCAAAAAAACGCTTTCTCATGGGGAGCCGCAACCTAAAGCGGGCTCAGGCGGCAGCCGCCCCTCGTTATGCCCGGAAGCTGGAAGCCATTGTTGCCAGTCTCAATCCGCACGAATGCCCATCGACAAGATTTGTTTCCCTAATGAACAAAAGCGGGAGGTCCCAATGAAGATGCCACTAAGGGGGCGTAAGGACGCCTGGAGCCTAATTGGGCTCACTACAGGTGTCGTGAGTGCGAGCCCGTTACTAACAGGAGACCTTCTGACCGCAGGAGCGGCTGGAATTGCTTCAGCGATCAGCGGATACACGCTTACCCGCCCCCGCGTGAATCAGAGGTATGACCGTGTGGATACGTTGTCGAGAGATGCCTTTGTGCTGCCCTCAGACGACATGACGGACGGGCCTGAAGACTCTTTCCATATCGGCTATACCCGCGACACCAATACCCCAGTTTACCTCCCCTACAGCAACGCCATGCGGCATATAGGGCTCATCGGTGCGTCAGGGGTCGGTAAGACCACCCTGGGTATGTATATGATCTGGCAGCACATGGTGAAGGGTGGGGGCTTCTTGTTCATCGATGCGAAAATCGATGCGGACACGCGGGACGCTCTCTATTACATGGCCAAGGCCTGTGGCCGCCAGGATGAATTCTACATTCTCAACCCGGATGATCCGGATAATTCCAACACCTACAACCCCATTCTGGAAGGCGATGCCGATGAAGTGGCGTCGCGCTTGCTCAACCTGCAACCCAGTTCTGAAGACAATCCAGGTGCTGACTTCTACCGCCAATCTGCCAACCACGCGTTGACGGTGATTATTGGGGCAATGAAGGTCTGTAAGAAGCGCTACACCTTTGCCGATCTCGCGATTCTGCTGCAATCGGCTGACGCCATGGAGAAGCTCTACAAGGATACGCCTGAGTCTCCAGAGCGTATGGCGTTGGACATCTTCCTCGACAAGTACCGTCGGCGAGATCCAAAGATGGGCGCAGTGCTGGACATCAACAAGATGAAGGATGTTTTGGGCGGTATGGCTGGTCGAATTGCCATGTTCGCCCAGGGCAAGTTTGGGCGTGTGTTCAACACCTATTCGCCTGAAATTAACCTCACCGACATCATGAAGAACAACAAAATGATGTACTGCATGCTGCCGACCATGGGTAAGGATGCGGCCGCCCTGAACCTTGGTAAGATGATCATGTCGGACATCCGTTCGGCGGTATACAACCTCCAGAACATGCCAGCCGCAATGCGTCCCTGGCCTCCGTTCCTGATCTTCCCGGACGAAATGGGTTCCTACGTAATGGAGGGTATTGCTCGATTGTTTGAGCAAGCACGAAGCGCCCAAGTATGCCTCATGCCAGGTTTCCAGGCATTCGGTAACTTGCAGGCCGTCAGCGATCAATTCGCAGACATCATCATCCAGAACACCTGGAGCAAGGTTTATTATCGATTCGGATCACAAGACTCCGCAGAGCTGGCTTCCGAGATGATGGGTAAAGCCGTTAAATACATCCGCAGTGTGTCCAAAGGTGAAACAGAAGGTGAAAGCGCTCAGTTCCTCCGAGTGAATCCTCAGGCAGCGGAATCTGAAGGCGGCAGCAAGTCAGAAAGCTGGCGTGAGGACGAAATCAACCGGGTAACGCCAGATCACCTCCGGGCCTTGCCGGTTGGTGAGGCCGTCGTAACGATCGGAGCGAAGGTTTACCACATCAAGGTTCCGCGCCTGACAACGCCCATTGATAACGAAGCCAAAGGTGAAGAGCGTAAGCCTGAGCTAATTGCCAAACCGTCCAAGTTTCCCACATGGGTACCCAAGGACGAAAGCACGCTGGATTACGCGAAGCGGTATGAGAGCTTCATGCTGGCAGCGGGGATCGAGGCCACTGCTCCTAAAAAGGATCAAGCAGACGAGAAAGGGAAAAAATCTTCGGCAAGAAAGAAACCTCAGAGTGCTGATGCAGCGTAGGGAGTCGTTTTATGTCCACAATTCTGATGTGGGGAGCGGGCTTCATCCTGCTCATTATTCTTCTGGATAAATTGCCTGGTGTGAGGTATCTGGTTCAGCCGATTATTCAACTGATCACGTTTCTGGTCTCTACGTTCAGTGAAAACGTTGGAGCGTGGATTGTTGCCCTGATCAAGAGTGTTTGGAAGGCACACTCCGTGATGGCCGTTCACTTGGTGAAACCTCGGGATGAGCTTGATCCAACTGAGCGGATCAAGGATGCCAATAAGCGAGGAGGTATCTCTTCCAAAGAGATATAGAGCCTCTAATTTCTTACGGCCCGTAAGCTTTTTAGGTCTTTCAATGGAGATAGGCGTCTATGATCAAAAAAGCTACGGTCTTTCGGTTCAACGCTCCCGTTAAACAATGTTTTTCCGCCGAGGCCTTGGAGAATGCAGTTAGCAAGTACCCCTCCAGGGATTGCCAACCAACCGAAACGGAAACCCAGGGCTGGATTGCTCCGGACCCAGTCAGCAGTAATCTCGTTGAGCAGGTGGGGGATAATTACTATTTGACTCTGCGTGTTTGTGAGAAAAAGATTCCTCCTGCCGCTTTCAAGTCGGAGTTGGCTAAGCGCGTGAAAAAGGCCGAACAAACCAGCGGCGAGAAGCTTAGGCGGGCAGCTAAGCAGGAGATTGAAGAACAACTGCGTCTTGAGCTACTGCCCAAAACGTTGCAATCCGAACGCACCGTTGTGTTGGCTATCGATACGAAGCAACACCTCCTTATAATTGGTGAGGGGAGAAAAAACTCCGAAGGGGCCGCATCCGCCTTGCGCCAAGCTCTGGAGTCGCTGCCAATCACTCCCATCGCCTCTGAACAGCCGCCAGGTATGACCTTTGGAAATATGATTCTGGAGGAGCTGGAAGTGGAGGGTGTTTCCCTGGGCGATGCCGCTACCTTGATGAACCAAGAAACGAAGGAAAAGGCCACGTTTTCTAAAACGGACCTGCATTGCGATGAAGTGATCGCTCATGTTCGAAGTCAGATGTATCCAACCAAGATCAAAATGCACTTCGGGGATGTGTGTAGCGCAGCTATCTCGGATGCATTCGATTTTACTGGCATTGCCGTGACGGAGACGACAAAGGAGCGGCAGGGGTATGATGAGATCGAAGATGCTTCTGCTCGAATTCGCACGGAATTCTTTCTCTGGAGTAGTTCTGTAACCTATGCACTGCAATTCTTGGATGCTGCTGTCACGATTGTTCCTGAGAAACCATAAATAAAAAGCCCCCAAGGATGGGGGCTGATGTCATGCGGACAATGCGGTTCGCTCAAGCACCAAATCGCTGAGTGCCAACTTCAGTTTCTGGTAGATCATCGCGCTATGGTGGCGGCTGAGCCCACTGAGAGACTTGGGAGCGACGAAGAGCCAAAGATCGTTTTGAATGGTTTTCAGATGAATGGCGCAATGGCCATTTTCCGCGATCAGGCGGCCGCGCTTTAAGCCAACAATGGATGCGCGATATTTGAACGAAGCTGGCAAGGCAGAAAGTATTTGCTCAATGAGAACCTCTTCGATCAGAACATCGTCACGATTCAACTTGATGGGATACATAACTGGTCTCCTTTGATTGAAACTCATATAACCCTACGGGGGGCAAGAAATTGAAGCGTGCACAACATTCTTTCCCATTGATGATCCGGAGCGTCGAATCCCCTTGGATCATAGTTGCAGCCTGTCTGTGCTTCATGATGGGGATGGTTGAATTTGCCTGGCCAAGCTTTCAGTTCTTCATCACGGGCTATGTGATGGGCGGTCTGTTTGTCGGTTGGAGTCGTCAACTCTTCTATATCGTGCCTGGGTCGGACCTGTTGAAAGTGGGATTCGGGGCATTTGTCTATATGCTGCTCTGGCCCCTGGCTTTGCTGGGCGTTGAAAAGCCTTCTGGCAGTTCGTCTTAAATTTGGCCTTGCCGTAAGACGTTCTGGCGAAACAAAGGAGGCCAATATGTCTGAAAATTTGCGGAAATACTTTTCCAGCTCTCGTTACAACGTCTGGTTCTGGTTCTTCTGGGGTGTTCTGGCTCTGGTCTGGATTGCGGTCCTTGAGCGGGCGGATATTTCATCGATGGATAAGATGCTGATCTACGGACTGGTGTTGCTGACCTTTATGTGCTGGGCCGGAGGGCAGCTGTTCCGGAAATCCGGCGATCGGTCGGAAACAACCAACCCCGACAGCACAGAGTAGGCTGGCGTGTCGGATAGAGTCTCACGGCTTGCCATTGAGCCGAGAACTATGGCCGAGCTTGAGGTCGTCGAAAAGCGTGTGCGAGAAGCTCAAGCTCGGATTGATGCCGCCCAAGAAAAGCCAGAAGTCGTTGAAAATGACGCGGAAGCTCCAACGGTCGTGGCCTTTGGGGATCTGCAAGCGGATGTTCGAGCTGAGCTGACAGATCCAACCTTCTCGGCGTCTGACACCCCAGTTCATGGGACTGGGCAGGAGTCGTTCTTTTATGATCCGCCCAGTTTTCTGGTCTTGGGGCTTGTGTTTTTCGTGCTTTGGTTGCTGAAGCGCGTGTAAATAATCCATCTGCCGTAAGGGTAGGGTGGACACTGAAATTTAGGAGAGTTCTATGAGTGCAGCAGAGAAAGTTGAAACCCAAAACGAACAAGCGAAGGAAATCGGTTACAACCAGGTTGTCATGATCGGCAAGGTGACCGAAATCGATATCCGTGAGAGTGGTGCTGCCATGATCTGGGTTCAGGCCGGTACTCGCCCGGAAGAAAAGATGGAAAATGCGCCGTCGCCTTCCTGGTTCACTCCTGTAATGGCTGCCCGCATCCCTCAGAAGGTGCTGGAGCGTACCGACACATCCTTGCTACGAAAGGGTGAGGTCGTTGTTTGTGACGGTAACTTGCAGGGCGTTAAGCGCGTTATGGAAAGTAAGGATTTCTATACCGTAGAGCTGCAAGTCACCCGCATTCGTCCGGCTTATCACGCGGTGTAACCGATGGTCCCGGACCTTCCCCCACCATTACCCGAGGATCTGGAGGTCTGTGTTGCGCAGGCCTCTGAATCTTACGGTGTGTCAGAGCATCTTATCCAGGCAGTAATGTATCGGGAGTCCAGCTACCGCGTTGACGCTGTCGTCAAGCGTAAAGACTTCCATGCTTTGGGCCTGATGCAAATAAACACCAAGTGGTGGCTGGAGCCATTGGAAGGATACGAAATCAGCTATTCAACATTGCTGGAAGAGCCGTGTGTAAATGTGGCTGTCGGCACATGGATCCTGCGTCGCTTCTATCTGAGACACGGCAACTGGCTGGATGCGCTTGCCGCCTATAACGCTGGGCATTCCTTAGAAAGCCGGAAAAAAGGCTATGGCTATGCACGCAAAGTTATCGCTAGTTGGCGGGCCTTATACGACGCGGAGAGGCAGGTCTATGTTGCAAGCTCAGACTGAGCTCAAAGCAAGTTCAGGCGAGCGTAGCTCGCGAGCTTCCACAGTTGAGTTTCATTATGAGCCCATCTTTTGGCTGCGTTCATTCTCGGTGCTTGCATATGAACAACTGGCGCGACAGCCTGGAGGAGCCAATGCCGCTTTCCTTCAAGAACTGAGTAAGCACCAACTGGAGAAGCTGGATCTCGCTGCCATCGAAACGGCCTTTAAAGCCCAGCATCGTTTGCGTTCGCCGGTTTTCGTAAACGCTTTCCCCGCAACCTTAGAACGCCTGGCGCACCGACTATCTATTACTGACGAAAACCTCCAGCAACGTATTGGTCTGGAGGCGAATGAAGATGTTCCCTTGGATCATTTGATTCACTGCATCACACGTTACCCAGACTTGTGGTGGGTAGTCGACGACCTGGATTTGCGGCCGGACGCATTGGATACGGTGGCCAACCCGTTTTTGCGGACCATCCCCCTGACAGTTAAGTTTCATTCCAGTTCGACTCTCAATCAGGCGGCAGAGCGCTTCGACATGAACCTTCTGCCCCGGAACTGGACAGTAATTGTCGAAGGTGCCAAACCTCCCATGCTGGATACTCTCAAGCAACGCGGGGTCAACTTCATGCAAGGTCGTGATCTCGGCTACAAGCAGGCCAACATTACTGGCACCCAGTTTCTGATCTAATTTGCCGCTTACCGTATCTCAGGCAAAACAATTGCTTGAGGATACAGTATGACTAAATCGGACTTGATCGCTGCATTATCGGTGCGAGCCGATCTTCCCAGACCCCAGGCAGAAAAAGCCCTTTCGGTAGTTATCAAAACAATCGCATCAAGCCTCGATGACGTTGGCGATTCCGTCACCATCTCAGGCTTCGGAACTTTCGAGGTTAAGCAGCGAGCTCCTCGAAAAGGGCGGCATCCCGTCACAGGCACCACAATCCATATCCCGGCCAAACCGGCAATCGTTTTTAGGCCCAGCCCTAAGTTGCGAAGGCGGTTGGGTTGATCTCTATGCGAAATATTCCGTTGCCGTAAGAACGTACGGCTCTAAGTGACATCGTTCCTAGTCTGAAGGGGATGCTATGACGAATTATCTAAGGTACGGCGCGGCGGTGTTCGCGCTTTTATTGTTTGCTCTCAACGCTCAAGCGATGACAGACGGGGAGGCGTCTGAGCTTGGCATGTCTTTAGGCGATTCGGGAACGATCTATGGGGAAGGTAGCATCTCCGGGCTGAACGCCGAGCAAGAACTCGGCGTGAGCGCAGAAGGTGATATGGATGGAGAAGGCCGAAATGTCGCCACGAACTACCGCCAGGTTCTCTCGAACCAGGTCGAATGTCCTGTTGAGGTAGGAGAGGGTGGCAAGCGCGTGATGATTCAGCAGTTTGCAACCCAGTGTGAAACAGCAGCTGGCAATTCCCGGCGAATTTGGGTTTGCATCCCTAATGATATTAATGATATTGCCGATCGAGACTGTGCCAACGGTAATTGGTTCAGCGCAGCTACTTCGACAACTGACGATACGTGGAAGGAGGTCGTCAAGGGGTTGAAGATTCGCTTAAAAGACTGTCAGAGCAACACTTGCACTCTGGACCTTGAGAAGGATGGGAGTTTTGAGGGCGGCCAAGCGGCGGCCCAAAGCGAGGGTGAACAAACCCTCGCTAATTCTGAGGGAGCAGCTGAAGCAGTTAAGAATCAGGGGGCAGCTCTCCCAGATGGTACTGTTCTCCAGCCAGGCAAGAATGAGAATTCCGGCGAGTATGTCGGTGAAATGATGGCTGCCGGAGATGTTGGCGAATGCGTTGGAGACGTCAAGGCATCCTTAGATGGAGGCACCCCTGTTTTTTCTTGTGATGGCCAGAAGGAAGCCGGAACTCTAACCACAGGCGAAGAGTGTGAAGACGTTAAGGAATGTGTCGAGTGGGAAGAAACGGAGATTACGGCCACTAAGACCTGCGAGGTCTCGTTGTCCTATTCTTCGGCGACATGTGATGTTCAAAGTGAAGTATACTCATGTGACATAAAAAATGTCATTAATACTTACGAGTGCCAGCGATCTAGGTATGTCGAATATGTCGCTTCAAAATACCCTGCCAAATATAACGTAGTGACAGTTTTTCCTGGGCGAACGATAACAAAACCGCGCCATTTTTCTGACAATCTGAAATACTTCAGTTCCCTGACATACAAATGGGCTAACCTCTACACGCCTAATAAAACTGCTTTTAATACATATGGTGCTAAATCGGCTTACGTACCTGATGGATCAACTATTGGGATGACGAAAAGGAGAAAAGTACCGAGGGACTGGTCGTATGAATTACGGTCAAATATAAAAATAGATAATACCGTCGTAGCTTCCCTATACGTTAACCATCAAACTATGCTTTGGGATCAGTCAAGGATACATTTTTATGATCCCTCTCTCACGGCTATACGTCCACTTACTGGAGCTGAATACAAAGAACTTTTTAGACCAAGGTGGCCATCATCTGTAGATCATTTCTGGACTGGCGGAAGCATTGCTTACGCTCCTTCAATAGGCGATTGGTCGATCGCGGCTAACTACGCCTTTAATAAGTGGGGGATTGGTGCAATTAATACTGGCTCTGAGAACAGCTCAGGGTTGGAGTATGACGATATCGTCGACAATACGCCTCAAGGCGATGTCATAAGGCCAGAGTACTATGCGCAGGGATACCGCTTAAATGGAGAACATGTTGTTAAGCTTTACGAAGCTGAGTCTTGCAACCCAGCATAAGGTAAAACTATGATTATCGTTCTACTTGTTTTTGCAAGTTTATTTTTCAGTGGAATTGCTAATGCGGCACCCGAAGAAGAGTGCACGATTGTTCAGTCTACGTGTATTGACGATAAAATTACGTACCAACTTCCTTATGGCGAAATGGGCCAATATCCAGGCTGTGAGCAAGAGAATATAAAATATGAATGCTCAACGGGTGAAAAAACTAATACATGCACTCCTGATGACATTCAAGGGTGCTCATTAGCAGAGGAAGCGGTTACTGACTATCTCTCAGATGGTTCACCGAAGTCATGGAACCAACAATGGGTGTGTGAGGATCGACTAACAGGAACGTGTGAGCCTGAAACCGTGTCTTTCGAACAGGTCGCCAATGATGATTTCTGCAAAGTTGTTGAAGAAACCTGCAATGAGTCTATAGGTGATTATTGCGTAGACAAAACGGTTAAATATAGCTGCCAGGAACCCTCAGAGCCCTGTGTGACGCCAGGCGAAGGTGAAACGTGCGAGATCGTTGAGAGCAAGTGCATCAGTTCAATGCCGTCCGACAGTGCATATTCATGTATTACAGAACAGCAAGTATGGGAATGTTCCACTACCAGTGAGCAATGTGTAAAGTGGGAGACGACCAATACTTGTTCAAGCGACATGACTAAAGGCCTGGATAGCAGTACAGAGGAAGACAATTCCGCAGCATTGGCCGATGTTGCTATTCAGTTGCAGGTTGCTCAGGCCATAGAAAACGATATTTCAGGTGTTCCTCCACGTATATTTGCCGGAGAATCACTGCACTGCACTCGAACCTTTGCGAAGGATCTAATGGGGGACGATTGTTGCTCGAAAGACGCCACAGCGGGTGATGGTGGGTTCGCTGATTGCACGGAGGACGATGAAAAGACCGCCATTGTTCGTAAAGCTGATCGAGCCAAATGGGTGGCAAGCGGCGACCTCGTTCGACCAGAGATCGATCTTGGGTTCACGAGCTTTTGTAGTTTTGTCGTTAAAAAACGGCAGTATTACTGCGGATTCAGTTCACTTCTCGCCCGAATTATCCAAGAGCAGGGACGTGAACAACTTCGACAGATTGCCATGAACGGTGCACCAGGTGGTACAGCCGAAACGCATTATAAATATGCAGAAGGCAACGGTTCCTGGAACACCGTCTCTGTGGCTGGTTATACCATGAAGCTACGCACGTATCCGGAAGAGTGCCGTACCAAGACGTCAGTAGACAACTCTGAGTGCCCTGACTCGCTCCGTACCAAAATTGTTATCAGCGGGAATGGCCTGGATATCACTCGCCGCGTGAAAACCCAGGCAGATGCGACTGTAGAGTTGTCTAAAAACCTGGTAGCCATGCCGGGAGATTTTGGAACTATGTGCAACATGGATCCAGACTCTGACACCTATGGCGAATGTCACATGAAGTTTAAGGCCTTTGGTGACGGAAGCAATGCAGGCAGCTCTACCAGTTCGATCGTGCATACATTCGGTTACCCCTATGCTGAAGGAACCGGGACGACCAATACCTTTAGTGTGGACGGTTACATGGTTGAGGTCGACACCCATCCGCTTGAGTGTTTACCACCTGTTTTGGATCAATACATCACCCCTGAAGAGCCTGCTCCGGGATCAACAGATCCGGTGATCCAATGTCCTTCTGATCCTGTAACCACCTTCCATATTACTGGTAACGGCGTTGATCTAACGCGATCATTTGCACCAGGGCAAGTAGTGGACTCGTTTGCGATTGACAGTAAGACGCTATTCCGTTCGAGCAACTTTGGGGCGCTGTGCCAGATGGATGAGACCTCACCCGATTATGGTGACTGCTCGTTCCAGCTACAAATCTCTGAGCAGAGCGCAGGAGGCGGCGGTGGCGGCAACCAGGTAACCGCGCCGGTTGTAATTTCCGCCAGTCGGTATGCTGACGACGATCAGTGGTCTGACGTTGTATACGGCGGTGACAGCTGGGAATTCAAATTCCGACAAACCGATTTCCGAAACAACAACTACGATGATACCGATCCGGTGCGGATTGCATGGAGGAAAACCGGAGATCCGGACTGGACGACAGAGGTTATCCCTTCACCGCTTTCGCCTAACGCGAACTATCGCATCGGAGGAGCGCAAATCTACGGCCGGTGCCACATGGCCCAGTGCAAGTACACAGTCCGTATTCCATTGGATGGGATCATCAAACCTTGGATCGAAACATCCTGGGAGGAGGAAGGCGGCTGTGAACAGCTTTATACCACCAACTGTGAAGGTTTCACCCTGACGGAATTCCAGATGTTGGATATCGAGGCCATGGATCTTTCTGAGTTTGAAGCCTCTATTCAGGACAAAGTGAAAGAAGACCTGCCGGACACGGAAGACTTCAAGACATCCATGGAGCCGCGAATTGAATCTGGTGTGGCCAAAACTGAAAGCGGTCAGAAGGCGGACTTTAAGACCGGAGGCAAGAAGGAAGCGCAGTATGCCGCGAGGCTTGAGTCTGGTGAGGTGCTGATCGGTGAAACCGCACATCTAAAGGCAATCCCATTCTGGCCCGGTCCAACGGCCGACGTGAGTGATCCAGCGGAATCCGTTCATGTTGACTGGGGTGATGGTCATGCAGAGGCCCTTACATTAAGCGGCGACTTCTACCGGGGCAGCCATAGCTATAGCTCTTCAGGCGAATTCACCGTGCTAGTCACGCATAAAATGCCGGATGGCTCTCAGCATTATCGAGATCTCTTGATAGTTGTTCAGGATCCCGATAGTCCAATCCCTTCACTTGGAGGAACGCCTTTCTAGGCGTTCCTAAATCCTTGCCTGCCGTAAGCCTCTCACATCGAGAGGCTTTTTTGTCTCTGCCGATCCTACCTGGCTTGCACAAGGTCAGGAGTAATCCAGAAACAATGAGGTAGAAACCGTGAAAAAGAGTTTGATCGCACTGGCTACTGCGTCCGCTGTGTTCTCAGGCATCGTTCAGGCTGAGGAAGAACAGCTTCCTCAGCCAATGCAGATGATTGTGGAGACTGGGGCTGCCGAGGTTGTAAAGACGTTCGATACTGAGCGGGGTGACATCCAAGGCTACGTTATCAAACAGGCAAACGGCAACCATACGATCGTGTACGGACTGGACGATTACGCATTTGCCGGTGTGCTGCTGAACGAGAAGGGTGAGAATCTCACCAATCGTTATGCCGCAGAGCACATCCCTGAGCCCGACTTGACCGGTGTTGCTGAAAAGATCATGAGCAGCGAACACCTTCTCACCGAAGGCCCAGAAGGTGCGCCTGAGCTTTACGTGTTTACTGACCCGAACTGCCCGTACTGCGCGAAGTTCTTCGAGATGTCCCGGTCCTATGTAGAGCAAGGGAAAGTCCAGATCCATTGGATTCCGGTCGGCTTCCTGAAGTCATCCAGTAAGCAAATTTCTGCTGCAATCATTCAAGGCGGCATCGATGTCATGGCCAAGGCGAAACGGGCCGGGCGGGGCGAACAAAAGCCCATGGCTGAAGTCACCAACGAGATCGGCCGTGCACTCGTTATGCACCAGAAGTATATGGGTGAAGCGGGCATAAGCGGCACCCCTGGCTTCCTGTTCAAAGTTGATGGGAAGTGGGAGAAGCAGGGGGGGCTCCCTCCGGAATCCAAGTTCGAGAAGATCCTGACGCAAATGCGTGGTGGATGATATGCGCTCTGAACGGCCTTCAATTACGGGGTGGCTGTTAAGCCGCCCCTTTGTCTATGTTGCAGAAACCGTGCGTCTGGGTAGTGAGATTGTGCAGGGCAAGATCAGCATGCCTGGCAAGGCGTTCTTTCTGAAGCTGGGGGCTTACGGTATGGCAACTGCCTTGCTTGTGAGCGCTTACTGGGCCTCTCCGATCAAGCTGATGTACAACCATACTGAATCAGAAGCGCCGGGCTGGTACCTTGTCGAACGTATCTCACCTGAAACAGCCTCTGACCTGGAGCTGGGCCAGATGTATGCAGTGGAATACCAGTGTCCATTAACGGAGGCTGGTGACTGCGTCTTCAAAGATGTAAAGCACGCTCCAAAAGGTTTGAATTTGCTCAAGCGCGTGCAAGGCCTGCCTGGACACGTTATCCAGCGTGAAACGATTGATGGAGTTCCGGTAAACATTATTACTGGCGAAGGCTACCGGAAAAACGTTGGGGAAATTCTCGATGCATTGAAAGATGGGACCCCAATCCCAAGCCTTTTGGATGCCTCGCAGCCAATCACAATTCCGGAAGGGTTTGTATATATTGGGAACCAACGAGTGGGAAATGCTTTTGACTCTAGGTATTTCGGGTTAGTTCCTATTAGCCGTATCGAGGGTAAAGCGAGAAAGCTTTGAAACCCTGGTGCCCGTTCTAACCCTGGGCACCAGGGGTCATCTCAGAAATGTCCCCGCTCAATGCACTTAAACTCCATTTTCTCAAGAATGGCTTTTTGCATTCGGTAGCAGCTGGCTTGAGTGTTCAGTTTCAGCCCGATCCGGTAAAACTCACCTTCAGTGCTGATATTTACCACCATGGCAGGGACCCGGTGGACCTCGTGGCGATCCAAAAACAGCGTTAGGAAGCCAGCCTCCCCCTCACGAGGTTTCTGTCGAACTTTTATTGAAACCCCGCCGAGCGAGAAATCGACGACAGGAACAGGTTTTTCCAGGTCGTATTCATCATGATCGCGAACAAATACAGCAACCATTTCCGAAGGCATCAACCGGAAGTGTTTGCGGTTTCCCACAGGGGCTGGGGAATCATTATGCGGCCTTGGTTTCAGATTGCTTGTCATTGTTGTTGTCTCCTTGCAGGCAGTGCTGCATCAATTGCTCCAATTTATCGACAGAAGCAGAAGCGTGCTTGGCATCAAATCTCATGCCTATTCGTTGCTGAACACCATGTGGAAGCATGTTCACGATCTCACCGGGGAGCAGTAACTCTTGGCTATCGCCATACCGAATCGACACACCAGCTCTCTGGCCGGGATGAAGGTCCGCCTCTCTCTCCATGATCAGCGCACACCCGCCATAGCTCACATCGGCCGGTTCCACATCATCAAACCGCTCTTCTGCGGTTACGAGGGTGACTAGCACATTTCGCATCGGAACACGTTCGAACTTCCGGCGATCAAACCCGTTCGATGATTCAAGGACATACGACTTGTACTCAGGATTCCCGGACTCAAGGATGTGTTGCCGATCACGCAGGTCCTCGAACGGAATCCCACACACAGCATCCAGAATTGCAGTGTTCATGAAATTCGGGTCTGTCTGCGCCTTCATTGGCAACTTATCTGTGATGCGTCGTTCGAGATTCTGGAATTCCTCAAAAGGGATAATCCGGCGGTGTTCCAGGAAAATTTTCATGTCGGCTCCTCACACTACTTACACTTTTGCGCTCTTACGGCATGCCGGGATTTAGGGGGTGCCAATATTTCTGCTGCCGTAAGTGGTCAACATTTTCCGAATGAGGAGTGCCCATGCTTGATTACGCATTTGATGCGCCAGTGATCCTGGAGTGCGATGGCAATCAGGATGAAATGCCCTTGTCATTGGCCATTACCGTGGTGACCAGCCTAATGGCAAAAGATGCGGTGTTCGTCTTGAAGGATGGGGCTGATAACACCTATTGCACTTTTGACGGTGAGCGTTTCTATGGAGATACGCGAATCAGTCGCGTCATCGCTGCTACCGGCTACGCAATGAAAGAGGTTTAAATGAAACGTATATTCGCAGCCTTTGCGGTAGTCGCTTTTGCCAGCGGCGTTTGTGCTAAGGACCTGGGGACGTTTGGTGAGGTGTATGAGATCCAAGAGCAGGATCTTATGCAACGACTAGCCTATGAGACGACGAAACCTCCGTTTCAGGAAGAAAGTCGCAAGCGCCAGGAGAAAGTTAAAACTTGGTTTAACGATGCACCTCAGAAAGTAGACTTGGCCAGGGCAACGGAAACCAACATTTTCTTTATTCAGCATGAGCTGCTGGTTACCAGTGACCTGGAAGCGCCTGTTTTTGTGGACAAGACGACTGGTCAGATGGTGCAGACGCCAACAAAAAACATCAGTGAGTACCGTGTTGAGTACAGGTTGCTTGCTAAGAAGGGCGATCGGCATCCTGTTACCAATCGGCCCACTCACAACCTGCAACAGCGCTTCTTGATTTTCAATCCCGATGACAAGCGCCAATTTGAGTTTGCGCAGGCTGCCGCTGACAGCAATGAGTTTCTGACACTGGTAACGACCCACGGGAACATTATCGAATTGGCTAAAACGTTGGGCAAACCTGTGTATTTGTTGTACCCGTCATTACAAGACATTTTCAGGTTCAATCGTGCCCCGGCATTTACCGGCGAGACAACCCGCAACGGCGACAAAATGCTTTTTGTAATTGAGATGGGTCCTGAATTACTTGATCCTCAGTCAGCCACTGCCTTCATTGAGGACAACTGGGATGGCCCTGCGAACGCCAATGAGGAAACACCTTTGCGGAAGGTGGTGAAAGAAATCGATCCAAAAGCGGTCATGCGTCAACTGGGAGGGCCTCAAAAGTGAAACGCACTATATCATTCATCGCACTGATGACGGCTGCAATGGTGGGGCATGCTCAAGAAGTCGATTTGGAAGGCATTCCTCTCGATGGTCAGACCGACCTTCTTCAAGAAGCTTCAGAGATGATGAAGCTTAGTCAGAAGGCCGATGCTGAAGTAGAGAGCTGGGGTATCGTTGAAGATGGTGTTTCAAATATGAACTCCGTTGTGATGCCGGAAGGTGAGTGGCCGCTGGATGGGGTTGGTGTCCCCGAGCCAGCAGAGCGCTCGTACAACATGTACATCATGATTTCGAGCAGCATGCCGGAAGGACTGATCCGGTCCTATGCTTTCGATGCTATCCAAACCGGCGCGAAACTTGTGGTACGTGGCATCAACCCAGACGAAAATGTGGCCCAGGCTGTAACCCGCTGGCAGCAGATGGCTTTGCGTGAGGATGGAGCTGCGCCACCTTTCAACATTGATCCACGTCCATTCAATGCATTCCAGGTGGACACTGTTCCGACGATTGTTCTGTCAAAGGAGCCCGTGCACAAATTGTGCTCCGCGACAAAGAAAATGTTCTCAATCTCGCATGAAACCGCAGGTGGGTTAGGGGAGCTGCCTTATCAGACATGTGAGCCGGCCCCTGAAGGAAGTTACTATAAAATCAGCGGCAACGTGAGCGTCCCTTGGGCACTTAAAACCATGGCTTCTGTTGATGATGTCCCCGAATTGCAAAAAACTGCCAAAGCCTGGTTCAGCGTAATGCCAGATCGCTATGGCACTACGCCTGATACATTTGGCTGGTCCTCTGCTTTGTCTGAGGAGCAATACTCGGCTACCGCAGACAAGGAAGCGGTCAAACGTCATCTCCAGAGGATTAAAGATAAATTTCCAAACCTCAAGATGTACGAGGTAGATGGAAAAATTGGGCTAGGACCTCAGATCGACGCGCTTGATAAGCAAAAAGTCGACTGATTAGTTGGGAGGAGGGCCGCATTTTTGGCCCTCCTTCTTAAGACCTCTGCTCACTGCCCAATGACTTTTCAAGTCCAGTCACCTCAGTTAACTTATCCCGCCATTTCCCAAGCTCATCTTCAAGCTTTTCAACCTGCGATTTCGCGCATTTCACCTCAAGATTGATAATCCGCTGCGCGTATTGCAGGACCAGGTCGTATTCTGTCGAGTAGAGGTTTTCATGCATGAGGTGACCGTCGTGAGTCACGTTTGGGTAACCGGGTTTTTCGCAAAACCGTTGAATGATTTTCCCGTGTTCGAAGGTATATACCGGGATGAAGATGTCGAAGTGATCGGGGGTGCTAATCAACTCCCGCAATTCCTGTGCACCAGCCGCCTGGATAGCTGGATATTGGTTCTCTGCGAACATAGGCCAAAACTCGTGCGGCATGACCGTGCCACTTTGTCCATCGATTTGAATTAAGTTTGGGATCGAGGCGGTCCCTATCGCCACACCGCCTGGATAGGCTGTCACTATGTGTCGCTTAATTTCGAAGGCTTGTTGAATATTTTTCCAGCCCATAACACACCTTAAGAACGCTTAACCTCAAGAGTGGCTGATGTTGTCGGCGGCATCGCCATATAGGTCTTCAGCACATCTAACGCGGCCGTAATCCCAAGGCAGATCTCTGCTTTATAGCCCTGATCGTTCATCTCTTTTATCCAATCTTGCTGTGACTGTGTAACAGGTGCATCCAGTGGAGGTGTCGCCTTGAACTCAATCCACAGACCGAAATAGCCGCCCCTGGCGACCGGTAACAAGAGATCACTTACGCCCGCTCGAACGCCTTGCCTTTTGAGCCGATAGCCTTCGAATTTATTCTTACGAGAGCCGCCATTTGGAATGTGGATCAGCAAGTGACCGACATCTGGATGTGAATAGCGAAACTCTTCTATGACTTGGACCTGCTCTTCACCCTCAATCTCACCACGCCGACCTTTGTGAGTTCTCGAAGCTGGCTGGCTCCCTGTAGACTTATCACTGGAATTAACGGCGGGCACCGAGGATTCCAAACCCTCTAACGCACTTTTCAACTTCCTCTGCGTCTGACTGAGACCGTTGCTGCCAAACTGAGCGTGGAATTGGTGTATTGATCTGATTCGCATAAAAAAGGCCCTCAACAATCGAGGGCCTTACGGCAGGATAAACATTTAGAACCGAGTCGATCCTAACTATTAAGGATGCCTTTGAGTTCAGCGACGAACCGGGAGGTTTTCTTCTCCGGTGTGAGCAACGCCACAGCGTATTTCGCTCTGGTCAACGCCACATAGAACAAGCGCCTCTCGTCGGCATAAGGAACGACTCGCTCCTCTCTAGGTAGGAACATGTCCACCCAGTAGTCGGGCGGACGCTGTGAGGGGAATACGCCCTCTACCAATCCAGAGATAATCACATAATCCGCCTCTAGTCCTTTTGAACCATGGGCGGTTTGGAACGAAATCGTAGCTTCGTTCGCAAAACGTTCCTGGAGCCTCTGGAACACCCTTTGACTCAATACTCGGCTCTTGCTCAGGCAGTTGCGATCGAGCACCATTATGTGCGGATGGCCTTCGAACTCGTGGAGCCACGTTTGAATTTGATGCTCCATTACCGTTGCCACCCCATCCGCTTTCCGATAAGGCAAAAAAAGGATGGTGTCATCTTGTGCCTCGTTGGCGACACGGTTGATCGGCTTGTCCGACTGTGCCGAATTCCGAACGACGAAGGTTCTTGCTGCTTCCGCAATTCCACGACAGGAACGGAATGTAGCGGTCAGTTGGCGGCGGTCTGTAACACCGAAAAAGCTCTCAAACTTAGTGAACAAAGAAAAGTCAGATCCGCTAAAACGGTTGATGGCTTGCCAATCATCACCTACACCGAACACAACGGCGTCATCGTTGAGTTCAGTCAGTCGCTTGACCAGCAAGGCCCGATCAAACGAAATATCCTGGAACTCATCAATCAGCAAACACTTCCGATTGGCAACGCCATGTATTTTTCGACGGAGCTGAGGTTGTTCCCGGACACGCTCCAGCGCTTTAACGCCCTCGACTGTCATTCCAGAGAAGTCCAGCAGACCGCGTTCACGTAATTGTTCCCTAAAACGCTGACTGACAAGGCCAACCATGGAAGGGAGTCCTTGAATCGCCTGCACACGCTCTTGAGAAAGCTGCCACGGATTTTCGGGATCATGCAGGTCGCTGACCGGCATCCCCCCTTCGAAATTCCATCGACTGGTTACAAAAGACCGTTCGGCCGCCATTAGGGCATCTATTATTTCAGAGAGATGAGCACTGCTGATCAGTCCTTGCTGATACAGATCGTCCACAAACCCCTGCAAAGCCTGCTGGTGTTTTGGGACGTCGCGCATTTCCATCACAACTTGTTCAAAGAGGTCTTTCAGTTCTCTGGACTTCACATCCAGTACAGAGACCTCGCCAGGCATGAATGCGTTCGCAATTTTCAGTCCCAGGGCGTGAAACGTAGTAACCAGAACATCTTCCGCTCCTGGCACGCCAGCGGCAGCGAAAGCCGACACGAGACGCCCTCTAATTTCTTCAGTGGCTTTTTTGTTGAAAGCCACACACATGACTTCAGATGGGGCAAATTTGCCAGAAGCAACGGCATAAAGCGCTCGCGCCACAATCACAACGGTTTTGCCCGACCCGGCACCAGCCTCCAGAATATTACCTTGCTCCATAGCAAGGGCGGCCATTGCCTGCTCAGTGGTCAGGTGCAGCCCAGCGCGTTCAAATAGTGGTGAGAACCGCTTATATTCTTGGGATAAACGCTTGTTATTGGTCTGCTGTAACCATGTGTCACCGTTTTCCAGGATGTTACGAACTTGCGTAATCCCTTTGTTGCTGAGTAAGGGAGATGAAGCATTGGTATCCGCAAGGATATTGGTGAAAACCTCGGAGGCATTTGACTCCAGTTCACTGCGAGCTTTTTCAAATTGCTGGTACTGGATATAACCGGTACGCGGCAGTATCTGAGACGCAGTCGTCCATGCCGCCTTCAATTGATCTCCGGCGTTAACAACTTGCAACCGTTTGGCTTGCTGCCGTGCGTCTACAATCAACCGGTGGATGCTTTCGGCCGCTCCCTTGTCCAAACCGTCCAAAACATACCGACCGTTGTTTTCAAAAGATACTTTGTAGCCAAAGGTCGAGGGAAGGACGCGGGTGTTTGCAGACTCTAGCGGTATGAGTACCGGGTCATCCGCTACACCATCAACATAAAGTTCTGACCCGTCTTGGTGGAGAATCCACTTCTCACCCTTAATCCGGCCCCAAAGAGAAGGAGATACCATGTCAATGTGATTTAAACTCATATCAGTACCTTTAACTCTCATAACATATTTCACTTCCTATACTTCTATTTTATTCAGATGTGTAAAACGAAAAAAGCCCTCTTAAAGAGGGCTAATCAGTTTATTTAACTGCGTCTAAAAAACGACGCATCAACACATTTCGAAGATCAGCATGCGTACCATTAGGCATTTTCCAGGTACAAACTTTACCTTCATCAATGGCTATGGCTTCTACATGGTCAAGATTAACCCAAACCCTTCTGTCCTCGCTTCGGTACTGTGTGACTTCAGCGCAGTCTTCTTCCAGTGTTTGAGCCAGGGCGTCGATTTGGGCCGCATTTAGCTTCTGTTCTTTGTAATAGGACGCAGCAACAGTAGACATCGTTCCAACTCCGTATGGTGATTTAAACTCACTGCAATTACGGAGTTGGAAATTTTAGGGGCACATCTTCAGATCACGCGTTCTTCCGACGGGGTAGACGCCTGCTTCACTTCCGACGCGCTGAATGCGGGGGTGTCGTTATCAGCAGCTTGGCTCTGATCCGGCTTTTCTTCCTGCGGAGGCTTTTGCCCACCCTGGTTCGTGCCATTCTCATTTTCTACAGCAGTCTGTCTAATACCTTTCCCATCTGGCTGCTTGTTGGCCCGAGAAGCATTTGGCGATGTATCTCCAGCGTTCGCCACCTCGCCATCTAAAGACTTCTTCGCTTGGTTAGTGTTCGCGTCGTCATCCTCTTGTTCTTTTTTCCAGCGCTTAAAGTCGCGCTCATCGTCGAGAAACTTTCGGATCATCAGTCCAATGATCTCCTGACGTTTCAATCGAACCCCCGCTATTTCGTCGACATAGGATCGGTACAGCTCGATTTCGGCTACCACGCTCTTCTTGGCGGTAAACGATACGCGCTGGCTCTCCTCAACTTCTGTCAGCAGCTTTTTAATCTTCATGGATTAGCACCTCTCTGAGTCATCCGTTCTGAGTTGTTTCTGCTACGGCCCCTAGAAATTTAGAGCGACATCGACACCGCGATCGCAGTAGCGGCTCCTAATATCCGAGATGCCGTAAGTGTTTCCAAATCGTCTTGCAGGAGAAAACGAACATGCTGAAACGGGTGCTTCTTGCGCTGACTATTCTGTGCGGAGTTGCATCGAATGCGCATGCCAACGATGCAGTTTTGTTTCAGGTGGTCAATTTGGATTGCCAGTTTTGTGGGGAGATGGAAGAAGAGGGTGCGACGTCGGAGCTCGTAGCCACCGCAAGGTCCAATGGCATTGACTACAAGGTAATTCCTTTTGGTCCCGTAAATACGGTGCCGGGGCTGCATCCTCATGGTGCAGTAACTCTGTTTTACGTGGCCGCCCGCTTGGCTCCAGAAGCTTCGCCCGAGATTGCGGCGCATATGTACCGTTTTTTCGCAAATGCTGATGATAAGCGCGGCACTGAAGGGCGGGATCAGCTGTTTGACACTCTCTCGGTCGTTGTAGGCACCTCAACAGAGAGTTTGCGTGAAAGCTACCGTTTGAATGCCAGTGAGGCCATGGATGCGTGGTCACGGGCAGCGTCACTGATCAAACAAGCCTCTGGAGAGGCTGGATTTTCAGAGCTGCAAACGCCGTCATATATCTTGGTGAAGAACGGGAACATTGTGGGGTTCTCCTCATGGTCCGGTGATGTTGAATCCACCACAAAGCAGGTTCGGAAACTAATTGAGGGAGAGGGTTGATGAAAAGAATGCTGTTAAGTGCAGTTCTTGCGCTTTCGTGTTCGTTGTTTTCTGTTCAGGCAAGTGCTGGAGCTTCTGACGCGATAGCTTATCTCAGTAGTGGGCCCACATCAGCGAAGATGGCCACTCGGGACGTCTTTACCGGAGGCTCATTTCGGATGTATGTCCCTCAAACTCAGACGCAATTCGTGAGCATTACCCCTCCCAGCTTTTCTGCTGGATGTAACGGGATCGACGCTGCCTTTGGCGGCTTTTCGTTTATTAATGGCGAAAAACTCAAGCAAATGGTTAAGGCAATTATGTCCGCTGCACCGGGATACGCGCTTGACCTGGCAATCCGAACGCTGTGTCCGATGTGTGCTGACATCATGCAGAAGATCCGAGAACTGTCTAACTGGGCGAATAGCCTTTCGCTTGACTCATGTGGTGCGGCCATGTCGCTAGTTAATACAGCCGCCGAAGGGATTGTTAGTGCTACTACGGGGACCGACGACCCAGCTGCGTGGTTGCGCCAGCGCCAGAACCGCTCTGGTGAATATTATAAGAACGCATGTAAATCGGCCAACCAAGGACAAGCTGAGTGGTATGACACCGCAATGTGCGAGACAGGGGATTTCCTTGACACTACCGGCAAATCAATCAAAAAGTTCATGAACGGTGTAAATTCAGGTAAGTCGTGGTCACAGCTCACATCAAATGATAAAACCGAACTTGACACTGCTTTAGGCGGCACAAATAAGACGTTCATTGGTGCTTTAGGGCTAGGCATCGAAGATGCTGATGCGATCAACTTGTTAATGTCAGTGCTTGGAACCAGTTTTCAAAATCCTAATACTGGCGGAGAGGTACCGTTGCCTGGCTGGGGCTTCGTTTTGGATGTGAAACTTTCAGATGAAGCTAAGGGGGATAAAACTGAAACGGAGCTTGCACTCGATGCGTTGATTTACGTTCTGATGGTCGGTATTGACGGCAAAATCGACGAAAGTATCTATAACTCATCCGAAAAAGAGCTTCTTTCAGATCTAAAAGAGCAATTCAACCAGGAAGAGTTCTCGATACCAAGACTTCCCTATTATGAATGCGTTGATGCAACTGGAACCGTCACTAATGATAAGCCGTCAGATTTCTTCCGATGCGCCTCTGGCAAAGTTAAAGAGACAAATCTGATGGATGCGGCAGCAAACAACAATATTTATCTGAGCAATAAAGGATACGTAACCGAAGTTGCTGAAATACTCATTAAGGCGTCTCAGAACATTGCTAACGGAACGGGGCTGACTGACGAGCAAATGGCGCTCATTAATCTGTCACCTTTGCCTGTATATCGTATGTTAAAAGTGTCAGCCATTTATCCCGAGGCGGGTAAAGATCTGGTCGCCACTTACTCAAAGCTTATCGCCCTGATGTTGATGAGATCTCACTTTGTGGATCAGATACAGCCTGATTCTGTACAAGAAGTGGAGTGGGACAAGGTCGCTCCCTATCGCTCTATCGTTAATTCTGCCATTTCTAAGCTTGCAATGCAGATAGAGACGAAGAAAGAGGATATCTTGGGGGCTGAAATGGCGCATATACAAAACCTGAACGGAATTTTGGGGATGGTGGATCGTGTTATTGCAGAGAAAGCTGTTACGTCTGGTGCCGCAGGCTCCATGCTGTTTTCCCGCACACATGCACCATCAGGCGTTACCGGTGCTCAATAATTAGCAGTATGTTTGATGCGGCTCCTATGGAGCCGCACCAACACCTTTGAAGAGGCTTGTTATGAGATTCTTGTATATCTTTCTCCTGAGTCTGGCTCCAGGGTTGGCACTAGCCGATGCTTCTCTGGCGAGTGGTAATGACTGGACTATTTATGCTACCGCCAATGGGCAAACTCTACAGGCGATATTGCAATCCATCTCCGGGCTTATGCAAAGCGACAGCTATGAATACTTACTCGCTTTTGTCGCCTTGCTAGGCTTTATTGGTTTTGCAGTCATGTCAGCCGCAAACATCAAAAAAATCGAGCAATTTATTGGTGTGCTGGTCATGATCGTCGTCATTACGCAGTTCGCTATTAAGCAAAAGGTTGACGTCGTAATCTGGGATCCAATGTATGGTGTACCCTACACAGTCCAGAATGTGCCTGCTGGTGTTGCCATTCCCATTTCGATTATTTCTACGGCTGGGCAAGAAATCACAGAAAAGATCGAAATGTTCTTTACGACACCTGGGCCTCTGAAGATATCCCAAAGCGGGACGATCAATATGGGATCGTCCTTGATGAAGGACATCTCAACGATGACCATCAAGGACGCAAACCTAACTGCGACGATGGCCAACTTCTCTAATGACTGTATTCTTCCATCCATTGCTCAGGGTCGACTGACAGGCAGTGCAATCGTAAGCTCACCACAACTTTTCAATTACAATGGAACCGATGGGATTCTAAAGCTTGTTAATCCAGCACTTCTCACGACTGTGTACGGCAATGAAAACGGAGTACAGACATCTACTGTCGTAAACTGTGGCCCTAATGCGGCTAACTCTAATTATGCCAATATTGTCTATGAGGGTTATGCAGGTAATACTACAGTTTCAGCGGACAATGCATATGATTACATCAGCCAATTGATTGAGATTGGAGCTCCGCATGAGTTCGCGTCTGATCGCGGGACCCAAATGGGTACGCCTGCATTTAACTGGCTTGAAAATGCAGTCTCATCGTCGCAGTCCTATCTAACTCAGAACAAACTCACAGCTTCTGGCGGTGACTCTATTCGCCAAGCAGCTGCGGTCAACATGCTGACAGATGGTCTTTCGACAGCCGTTGCGAAGTCTGGTGACTCCGCGCTGACTTCGAGTGTAGCGCTTGCTCAGGCCACCCAGTCTCAAGAAAGCAGCTGGGTCATGTCAGCGGCCATATTTAATGATATTTCCGGCTATATCTTTAGTTTGTTGCAGGCGCTGATGATTGCGCTGACCCCGCTCTTGCTGATCGCAGCTTTTGTGCCCGGCACCAAGATGAAGATTTTGATCACAGCAGGGCAAGTATTCCTCTGGCTTGCGCTCTGGCAACCGACATTCGCCATCTTGAATTTCATTATCACCGAGTATGCCCAGGGCCCTTACGGAGGGATGTTCAAGAGTCACAACTATACGATGATGACTACGCCGATTGTCTCTCATGACACCGACCGCTTCATTGCGGCCGCAGGCTTCATGGGGGCATCCATCCCGATGATCACATGGGGTATTGTGAAGGGAGGCATGGCTTTAACCAGCTTCGTAGGTGGAGCCATGGGCGGGCAACTCGCCAGTGCAGCTGGCAATATGGCTGCAACTGGCAATGTCAGTCTAGGCAATCAATCTTATGACAATTACAGCGCAAATTCGCTGAATGCGGCAGGTTCCATGAACCTTGGCTTTTCAACTCCTACTTATGAAATGCCTGGCCTCGGAAGCACTATGCTCAAAGACGATGGCGGCATGATCGGCAAACAGAATGGCATTCAGCTGACTCGAAGCTTCGCGGAACTCTCGGAAGCGGGCAACAAGTTTCTGGATCAACAGTCGCGGGCAGGACAACGAATGGTGTCACAGGCCAGCAATATTACTGACAGCGCTGAGTTCAAAACCGCTCGCTCGCAGGCAATGTCAGGAGCAGACACCCAACGGACTGGCCAAACCACCAATGTCTCAACTTCTATAAGCGGGGAACAAGCTTATAACAACTTGCAGCAGGTACAAGATAGCCTAGTGGCTTCAGGGAAAGCGGAAACCAAAGAGGATGCAGCAGCGCTGATTCAAGCGCGTCTGAGCATGACCCCGGAAGGAAAGAATCTTTGGGATAAGGCTGTTGGCTGGTTTAAGAAGGATGGCAAAGCTTCAACAGGTTCTGGAAACGGCAAGTTCCTTGGCGTAGGCCTAGAAGGTGCAGGCACAAATTCCAAGTCGGAAAGTGGCTCCATCTCCACGAGTGGAACAGACTCCTCAGCCTCTACCGATGGCACAAGTATTTCAAACGGAGGCAAGAAGTCGGACTCGTATACGGAAGCGGACATGGCAGCTGTTGATATGGCATTTGTCAAGCAATATCTGGAGCAGACCAATCAAAGCAATTCTGATCTCTATTCCAAAGTTGAAGGAGCACAGAAGATGCTTTCCGAAGGCGAGCAATTGGTCGCACAGTCAGAGGAAGCTCGTAAGCAATCCTTAACCACACAGATGTCAGCGGGACCAAATTCACTGGCTCAGCTTCAAAACCTGCTTCAGGAACAGCAACAGACTTTGACACAGTTCGAAAAGGATGGCGTGGACTGGCAAGGAGAGAAAGAGGCTGCGGCGAAACTTCAGTCACAAATGCAAGGTATAGAGGACCAATTTGGTTTGCGAATGAGTGATGCCGGAGCTGTATCTGATGCTGTCGATGATCACACCGCAGCAGACGCAAAACGACTTGATAGCGACTTTGCCAGCAAGTTGAGTGGTTTCGAACAAATGACAGCCCAAGAGCGTCAAAACCTAACTGCGGGCGATGTGATTCGTAACAAGAATATGGGCTTTGAGGAATACAACAAAAACCTGGAAGCCACTGAAGCTCAACTTGGTAAAGAAGATGATGCTGTCCGTCAGGAGGTACAATCCGCCCAGCAAGAAGCTCAGGCGCTCCGGGACGCGGGACTTTGGGATATCTCACGTCAGTACGACCAAATGAGCGCAGGAGACAAAGCGCTCTTTGCCGGTATCCTCGGTACAAGTCTGCTAAACCAGGGCGTGAACATGATCGGCGGTAAAGCTGTCGCAGCGACCGGAACGTCTTTGGTGACGACAGCAGCACATCACGCGGCATCCAATCCAAGTAGCAAAGAGGCCGGTATTATTAAAAATGCGCTGGATTGGGCAGGTGATAAGTGGGACAAACTCACCAGCCATGGAAAGAAAACCGCAGTCAATATGGAAAAGCTTTACGATGCCTTTAGCTCGGCTAAGAAAGGCGAGGTTATGGAGTTTCTCACAGATAAAGGCTTCCAAAAGGAATTTGCGCGTGTAGCAGGGCGAGAGGCTGTTGAGAAGATGGCAACGAAGGCATCTATCGGCAGTGTTGCTAACATGACAGGCATCGGCATGGTCGTTGGTGCTGGCTTGTGGGCCAGCACCATATATGACGCCACACAGTATGCAGATACGCTCTATACCGCTTTCCAGCAGTTCCAAAACGGTGAGGACATTAATCTCTCTTCGTTTGTTCAAGGTGACAACCCGGATCCGCTTACTCCTGCTAATGCAACAAACACAGCCTTTGAGCACAATGCTACCCAGCGGACGGCGCAGGAAGCGCTTGATCGTGTATCAAACATGGACAATGGTACTGCGAAGCTATTTGCCACAGGCCAGCTTCAAAATTTGCAAAACTCGGGGCTTTTGGCGTATGCGCCGAACGGCAGCGGAAATACCGTGCTAGAAGAGCTGGTCAGCCAAAGAATGACTAAGCAAGAAGCCATCGAAAGCGGTATCGTGGGTGAATCGGATTTTTCAGATCTAACCGCAGAGATTCCGGGCATGTTGGATCGACGCCCCTAATTCGGACGATAACCTCAGCACTTCCTAAATGGCCAGCTGCCGTAAGGCAGACTGGCCTTTTTTATAGGAGCTTGGAATGACTAAGTATCTGGAAAAAACCCTGATCGTAACGGCTGTAATCGCCATTCTCATCACTGCGTGGAATTTAATGCCAATCTCCTTTAAGCAGCATTTTGTGCCAGGGGCACCGGACGACATCGTCGTTGTAGACATGCTCAGGCTTGATGTAGCCCAAAGGCGATTTGTTGCTGATCTTTTAGCAGAAAATCCAGGAGCCAGTGGCATAGCAAGTGCTTTTAGAGCAACACGCGATGTTGTGGCTGCGGCAAAAGCTGTTGCTCCGGGGAAAAGCGTCATGGTCAAACAAGCCTTCCTCTACACAGATTACCCCGATATTACTGATGAGGTATTGGTTGAGCTGGGTCTGGATCCTTCGGTGGACCTATCTATAAATTCAGACATACTCAGTGAGAAAATCGAGGTTCCCAAACAGGGCGAAGCCGTAAGGGAACACAGAGAGAGCAGCGGCTCAGCAGGAGTGGCTCTACCTTATTAACTTTTGGAGGTCATTATGTTCAAGCTGATTAGAATGATGGGTTACGCAGCAGTACTAATGTGGGCTTTTGATCAGGCAATGACTTCTGATCAGCACATTCTTGCATTAGTAGTTGCTGGGCTCTTTGTACTTATGGTCGCAGTCATGCTTGAAGGTAATGTCCACCAAAACCTCAGCCAGCACGATGACTACGAATATTTTGATAACACTTGGGGTGGAATGTACCCGAACATGGATCCTCGCAACCGGCCGGATTGAGGGGCGGGTTTTGCTGGAAACAGGGTAGCATTGAGGTAACTATGAAACTGAAAGTGATTCCCGCATTACTGCTGTCACTCCTGCTTTCACCCTCAGCAATGGGGGCTATTGATTGGGATTCAGCTTGCCAAGATGAGAAGATTTACGACGAAGTTACTGGCACCTATACATGGAAGGGGACCCGAGGTAAGTACTTTTGCATTGAAGAGAAGCCTGCTCCGAAGGTTACGCGCAAACAAGAGGCTAAAAAAAAGGAGCCAAAAAAGGAGAAAGACAAAGACTGCTCTGATCCAAAAGAATGGGATTCTTCGTGCGGCTTTGTTAACCCAGACGATCTTCCTCCAGAAGAGGCCTTTGCCTTTCAAGCAAAACAGCGTGACGTGCTTCTGCAAAATATGGCGGTACGGCCTGAATCAATGGATACAGTAATGGCTGCCCAACGTTACATTAATTGGGTGGTGGATAAAGCAATGCTGCTTTCGAATATGTATGAATATACGGCTGTACAGAACCCTGAGCTTGATCCAAATGCCCAATACACGTCTTCAAGTTTCGGCCAACAACTGATTGCTTCCCAGAATCTGGATAACCGTGAACTGTTTTGGCAAACCCTAAAGTCTTGGGGTGGCGAGATCGTGATTTTTACAAGAGCCAGTTGTCCATTCTGCGAGCAACAGGGCCGTACACTGGAGGATTTCCTTTATGAGCACAAAGTGAAGCTTGTGGAAGTCACATTAGAAGACCAATGCGTGATTTCCTATGCCAGTGAATGCATAAAAGGCGAGGTCGCCGAAACATCTGCAAAGCAGTTCAATGTGAGCACAGTGCCGACAACTCTTGTTTTCGTTCCAAGTCAGAAAAAAGAAACACCCGCCGATGGCCTCTGGCTTCGGATTTCAAATGGATTCAGTACCGGGTCAACGATACGAAATCGCTTGTATTCCTATTTGAATGCCTGGTACGCGGCTGCTGCAAAAGGGGTGGAAAACGCAGCACGGCAGCCAGACTTCAACGGTACGAGAGCGCTTAATCGCAGGCAGTTTAAAGAGCATTTGAACCAGGTTATTGGAACTAAAAAGAGCGAGGAAGATGAATGAGACGATTGTTAGTAGGCCTCATGCTGGTTCTGAGCATGTATTCGGCATCAGCAACTGCCGATTGCTCCAGTCAGCTTTTCAATCCCCTTAGTGACACTGCATGGATGTGGATACTTCCAATTACGGTATTTGGTGTTGAACTGGGCGGCAATGGGAACCCACCTATGATCGCCTCTAATCCGCCGTTATGCATCTGTCCCGCAGCATACCCTCCGTATTATATGTACGGTGTGAGCGTCACCTACTGGGAGCCATTGTATATTCTCGAAGTAGCTCAAGAACCAGGATGCTTGGTTTCCATAGGGCAAGAGCTTGAGCTTCAAGCGCTCGGCTACATGGATGCAGCTCGATCTTCGGAAGGCGATCAACTGAATAACCGTCCCTTTGTTCATTTCTACCTGTACCCGATATTCGACATGATGGGGTCCATGTTTGATATGGGCTGTGACGGTGAAGATGGTGCAGGTATGTTCGGCGATTATTATTTCTCGGAAATTGATCCGCTTTGGAACATCGACACACTCGGAATTTATCAAGCCCCAGAGACTATGCTGTTTACAAACCCGATCGCACAGGCCTCTTGTGCGGTAGATTCGGTTGCAGCTGCGGTTTGGTATCCAATCGATTATATGTTCTGGTGCGTCGGCGGCTGGGGCCCTATGTATCCATACACTGGAAATGCAATGGTTGCCCATTCCGACCAACAGTTAAACGGTCTAGTGGCCATGAAATTCTTAGGGCAGCAAGCTCGGCGAACGCTGATGTATAAAACCGTTGGGCCAAGCGCCATGTGTTCGCCTCATATGTTTATATTCCCGGTCAAAGGTGGTTACAAGTATGATCCGGTAGTCCCAATTGCTTATGGCGGTGATGATCCCATTTACATGGGCGAGACCGAATGGAAGTGGGGTTATACAGGTGGCGGAAGTGGGCCTACCAATATTCCGCTTAATCAAGATGCCGGTGTTCTAATATTTCAAGGTAAACAGTGTTGTTACAATGATTAGACAAGCAATGTCCAAAGCACGTTGGCTACTGTTTGCAGTTTTGGTTTTCGTATTGAGTACGCTTTATGGCGTACTCAATACCTATGACTGGAACGCTGACGAAGAGCCTTATCAGCCCCGCAATAACTCATCGATTCCGTCTATATCGCAAACAATACCTGATTCTGATTCAGGTATTGCTTAGCGTCCCCAAGGCTCAATCAGATTTCTCTCTGGTTGAGCCACTACTTCCCATACCAACGCGTCTTAAAAGGCACTGGCCAACGCAACAATTAACCCCAAACCACTCAGATAACCTGCCTGAATTTTTCTGAACGGGTATAAGGGAAAAACCAATACCGTTGTCACAACAACCATCCCCAATGCAAAAAGGTGCCGAGCAAGGTAAATTGTCGCACCACTAACAAGCTCGGCTATTTCTCTTCCAACGACGATCAGTGAGGCTATTAGGAGCGAGCCAGTAATAGCAGATGCTTCAACCCACGGCATCCCGAGGTCGATTATTAACTGGTAAAAGCCAAACCAGATGGCAAACAGTGGTAGTAGGGCAGTAGCAGCGACGATTATAGAAAACACCGCGAATATCGAGGTGAAAAAGACCTTACGGAATTTTCTTTCACCAGGCACAGACTCTTCGTACGAAGCTGCCGGAATTTCAGAGCCGTCATCGTCCGCAACTCGATAGATCCCCAGTTTCACCAACAACAAAACGCAGTTTGCTGAGAACCAGTAATAAAACCCTCTGGACCAGCGTCTATGTGGGTTTTTGCGATCCCGCAGCTCCTCGCTTGCCGTATGACGTACCGAATCCAGCAGCATGTCGATGTAACGACCGAGGCCTGTCACGTCGAGAACGGCGATTGCTATACCTGCCCACATCAGAATCTCACTGGTCATGCCGAAACCCCGAATCGTGAATATGTGGATCTTGGCGTTGGTCGACGCCGGAACAACTATTCCCAGGGGCAGTCCGGGCTTCCAAATTCTTTTCCAACTGGGCCTCCAACGGCTCCTTGAAGCTTTCGCGTTTTTATCCAGGCAACCGCAATGTCGTCCATAACTTCCTGAGGGATTTCGACAACCAATTTCTCGATAACGCCATCCCGCGTGGTTGCTTTGGCCACTGAAAACTCATTGGGGCTAAGAAGCTCCAGGAATGCGTTCTTTGGATCAAAATCCAGGTCTTCTTGGAAATAGAGGTGATGCCGCTCACCACCTGTGATTGATGTTTTTATGCTCATAGTGAATGCTCCAGGCTGTTAATACCTATCACTACGTCAAATTTAGTGTTTTGTGTGGGAAGGTGTCTTGCGATGAGGTTTTTGCAGGCCTATTCTCTACTTATGTAAATATGTGTTTTCACAAGTAGAGGGTTCCCGCATGCAGCACGACCCGTGTCAGGCCTATTTAACGTCTCTGACGAGCCCTAAGAGCATCCGTGTAGCCAGAGCCTCGCTTAATGCGTTTGCTCGTTGTCACGGCTGTGAGAGCCACGAGACGTTCTGTTGGTCGGACTTATCAGCTGGGCATATTGCCCACTTCAACCAGCAGCAGATTTCCGAAGGGAAATCACCAAACACAATCAACATGCGTTTGAGCCTTCTAAAGAGTGTAGCCCAGCAGGCTCGGTTGCTCCACATTATTAGCGCAGACGAGCATGAGCGCATTAAAGCTATCAAGCGAATCAAGGGTCGCCGGGAGCCCGCAGGTAGATTTATCGAGGACGATGAGTTTCGCTACATCATTCGCAGCATCAAAGCCCAGGCTGAAGCGGAAAAGCCCAACCCGGCTATTAGACGGGATCTGGCAATACTCGCCGTTGCGAGGTATGGAGGTCTCCGTCGAACCGAGCTGGCCTTGCTGGATCTGGAGGACTGCAATTGGGGCGACATGTCTCTGCGCATTAAAGGCAAAGGCAATAATCGCCGTGACCAAGCGCTCCCTGAGTTTGTGATAGACATCATCAGTGATTGGATTGATGTCCGAGGTGAACACCATGGACCTCTTTTTACCCGGATTCGACGTCACGGGACAGTAACCCCCGATCGGTTAACAGACCAGGGCATTTACTACATCGTAACGACCATGCAAGAGCGAACAGGTCTCGAAGCAGTAAAACCACACGACATACGCAGGACCTACTGCACTTCCCTACTCGATGAAGGCAACGATTTGAGCGTCGTTTCAGATCTTATGGGCCATGCAGATATCCGGACGACCAAAATCTATGATCGGCGCGATGCCACCACCAGGACCAGGGTTGCTCGCTCTCAGAAAAACATCTTTCAATAGGTTGTGGTGTTACCCTCGCCCTACTCTCTTTAACGCCCTCCAGATAGCAGAAAAGCCCTCCAAAGGAGGGCTCCATCAACACCTACGCTAACTGCCAAACGCCCCGCTGTGGCGACGAAAAGCAGTCTGCTCTTTGCAGCGTTTGCCGGATCTTAGCTTGCCAGTGCTGATTCTCCCGAACCCGGTCGGCAGCGACATTCTCAACCAAAGCATAAATATCTTTCAGGCTGGCCTGACCTCCTAATTGGATCAGAGCATGCCGCACTACCGCTTTCCATGTGCTCCAGAGGCGTCGATAGGCTTTCCGCGCCATCTCTCCAAGGGACACCAGAATGGAAGTGGTTTCAGGCTTCTGCCAGATGATCAAATACTCATGCATGATGCGGGGCAATCCCTGTTTGGCGAATTGGCCGCCGTACGTCCGGGAATCACTCATGACATTATGCTGAGCCTTGATCACGACACTAGCCAGCTCATCAGGCATTCGGGCGATATATTCGGCCTGAAAGGAGCGGTACTCTCCCCTCTTCCGCTGGTCCCCGATCAACGTCGCATAGTAGCCACCAGGCTTCACCGCTTCTCGTTGATTCATGAGACAGACGATCGACTTTTCTAGGAAGTCTTCCACGCTTGAACAGCGTGACAAGTCATCCTGATAAAAACTCGGATCGAGGGTTTCAGGGTACTGCTCACCTGCATACCGAATCATATCGTGGTAAGGGAAATGGGATACACAAAGGTCCGCAGGGCGGCCTACAGCATCCAAAATGCTATTCCGAAGCATGTTGAATCCCGAGTGGAGATCCAGGCCTACGGCCTCAATGCCCATGCTTCTCGCGACATCCACACTGGTACCTGAACCAACACAAGGATCGACAACCAGGTGCGGTTGAGTCCAAGTGAAAAGGTCTTTATACAGGTATCCAGAGGAATTTCCCCGGTAGCTGCTCTTGCCGAAATTACCACGCTGCTTGTAGCTAACAATAGACATCAGAACTTTCCTCCAGTGTTTTGAACTCACGGGAGGTACGGGTCTTCGTCTATTAAGGGCAGGGATTTACAAGCGTCCGGTAGCACCCTCCCCTACCCTACCGCTTTGCGGGACAGACTGTGTATCTAATTTCGACCGCTCCGTACCCCCTGCGAGTTCAACTACCAGGAGACAGTTATGAAACAAGTTCGCGTGATCGTAGATGCAAAGCCCTCCATGGATATGATGGAAATTCCGTCGTACGGTATTGTGGAGGTTACTGAGGACACGCTCGCTCATCTCAAGGCTCGAACGGAGCTTTGTAAGGAGCATGAGCTTTCGGAGGCCCGTGAGTTTCGGGGGATTGAGTGGTTCGATGAAGAGCAATACCGAATTGACCTGGAAGAGTTTTGCTATGACCAAAACGATGTCTGGGTTAACGCCTTCATCAAGCATTCTGATGCTGCGTTTTACACTTCCCGTATTACGGTGTCGAAGCTGGAAACTATGTTCGAAGCAGCCTCTGACGGCGACATCATCTACGAGTTTTGTGAAAACCCGATCGATGCAGAGAACATGTACGAAGATCTACTCTCTGTTGAATGATCTGATTACCAGCCCTCCTCCGGAGGGCTTTTTTATCACCGCGCTAGAATCGTGATTTCGACATCAGGCTCTTCAATCTGGTACGTCGCGTAATCAGGACCGTCCATCTTGTTGAAGGCGTCCACCGCCTTCTGAACGATTCGGCAGATGTGATCAGCGGCGATAATGGGATTGATTCCCAGCTGATAGAAGACAAAAGAGGCACTAAAGGAGAGAGGCCGTACAGGGTTCTCCGAACAGATTCGCACTAATCCCTGCGTCAGAGTGGCGACCGCCTTGTCTATCTGTGTTTCGAGATGCTCGTGCATCACATAGTTGCAACGTATCAGAATGTAAATTAAGTCCGCGAATAATACAGTGCGCTCTTAAATAGTTAAAGTAGGTAGCATTCCTATTGAGCGCAAGATAATTTCTCTGGTGAGATCCAGGACAGCTTCTGGGTAAAGGTATGTTATTGGTATAAAAGCGATTATTGCGGTCACCAAACCAGGCAGTGCATTATGCAGGTCCTGCGTACTTGGTGCGGCGTGCAGAATGAGTGCAAAGCAAACGTAGCTGACAACCGCCGTTTGGAGAATACCGCCCTGCCCTCCTCCAGCCACCACGAACCATATTAGTGCAGCCAAGCCTATATTGCCCAATAGCGGGGCAACACCTACCCAAAAGCACCCGACATTATGGAGCAACGACTTATTGTTATATTGATATTCCACATAACCGAGAACACCCGTGCCTGGCTCCGGTTTAAATAATGAAATGCTTATGATTTTAAACCCGAACAGTATGGCCACTAAAGCATGGCTAAGCTCATGCACTGGGGTTCCTATCCAACCCGTGAAATAAATCGCCTTATAACCAAACAGATAACACCACGCTTTTTGAGCCAGATACAGCAGTGTGACGACGATAGCAAAACAGCCAATGATAACGACCAGGTTGAAAAGTATTTCAGCATACATAGGATACATACCAACAAAAAAGGGGCTCCGAAAGAGCCCCAATCATTATTAGAACGCGGTAACGAGAGGCGGCTGTTCTTCCTGAATCACAAACTCTTCATAGCAGTCTGCAACCATACTGAGCAGCCCTCGCCCCAGCTTCCGCATCAGATCCAATCGCTCGCCGGAAATATCTCTGGAAAGACGGATGTCACCAAAGACAACTCGGTTAACATCAAATCCGGACATTTCCATCATTGCCACCTTGTAAGCCATCAGAGTCATTTGCCACACCCAATAATTCTGATCGTCTTTTGGAGCCTTTTCACTATCAATGTGAATGACGACCTTTTCCTCTGGGCAGTAGCCATGAAACATGGCCTTAAGATCAGGGATTTCGAAATGAATAACGCACGGCTTTAACGTATCCGGCAGCTTATTCCGCTTGATGAAGGCAGCAAGCCTCTTCTCAAAACTTTCGATCTCCCCTTCCTTAACGGGCATAGGCACTGTTGGAAAAACCCACTTTGCAATAATCATTTGAGGATCAAACACCCACTTCGGAAGTTCTTCCTCAAACAACTTGAACGTTGCGTAACTGGGTTTTTCAAAGTATTCAGCAAGATGTTCTGCGAAACATGCCAGATGCGGCACATCTTCTGCCTGAACACCGGTTGCTTCATACTTGTTCCAGCCTTCAGTACCAGGGTAGAGCCGGAAGTCCAGTGAGCCGAAGTAGCCTTTCTTGAAAGGTTCTTCAACCCGGCCCAACAGACGACGCTTAACCGCTGAAACTGGACGATTGGAAACTACGTTAGTTTTGTATCCCATAACTTACTCCTGCAATTGAAACTCGGAATAGCTACGGGATGCTCTGATTTACAGCGTTATTGAGACTCGACGTCGCAGTCGGAGAGATAGATCTCGACGCGGCGCTGCTCGGGCCAAGGCTCGGGCCAAATTTCCGACGCAAACTCTCCGAATGCCCCAACCCCAACCACTCGGCCGCCGCTATCTTCGATGGCATTTACAACGGTTTCGGCTCGGTCTTTCGAAAGCTCCCAATTCATCCACTCGCCCCCCTCCGGGCTTGCGTAGCCTGCCACCCGGAAGCACTGGTTGGCTGGGAGGTTTTCGATTACGGCATTTGCCTTTTGGTCCAGTAGAGATTCGCCTTGCTGGAAGTAAACCGCAAATAAATCTTCATTCAATGTTAGTTCGGCGCTCGACTGCGAAGGACGCGTGATCGTAAAGGATGCGAGGTCATCAATCTGAGTGCTCCGTGAGCCTGCTCGTTTTTCAATAGCATCAGGGGAATGACCACGAGACGCCTCAATGCCCTCACCTACCCCATTAACGCCCTTGGCTCCGGCAACCGTCACAGTGCCCTGCCCCGTCTGCTTGAGAAACTGCTCTACAGTCACCCCCTTTGTTTTCACTTCTTCAAGCAGTCGCACCTGCGTTCGGTTGAGGTGATAGGTTTCGGTTGAATAGATCTCGGAGACCGGGTACTCGGGTGGCACTGGAATTTCTTCAATATCAACGGTCAGATCCATAATCTTATTGCTCCCCTTTTGCTGTAAGCTCTTGCTGCGCTTTCCAGTCTTCTTCGTAGATCAGCCGCCAAACCGTATATTGACAGGCATAATCAATCTTCTTGAACGTCGCATCGACTGCGGTCTGCCCTTGAGGGTAAACAAACGCGCTCAGGGACAGAACCAAGTTCCCAGTCCAATCTACTGGCCGACATCCCCGGTCCAATCGCTCATGAGGATCCGTAGCCAGAAAAATCCATCCCACAAACAGCAGGAAGGCCATAGAGAGAAAGAGACTTGATAACTTAAACATAAAGTCCACCTAGTTAAGCTGACAGGCATCCTTACGGCAGCACAGTATTTTGGAACTACCCGCTTAGGGCTAATCGCGCAGCTCAAGCACTGAGAAGGATCATTCTTGGGAAGATATGAATGGCAACCACTGGCACAGCAGGCGGGATACGAATCATCAATTCCCTTAGTAGAACGTGCAACGCAAAAGGGCGATGATTAGGCCTAAGCAACAAACCCAGCGCGGAGGATTGCCGTGGTACCGTGGTACAGCGCGAGCATCGACCAATAGGTGCTTAGGGCTAAGTGACTATCGTTCGACAGTTTCCTTTGGCACTTTCGAAGGCGGAATTAGGTTTCAGCATCTGAGAGTAAGAGTGCTGATCTATAGTGTTCGACGTACAGTCCTGGGGCTCGATTAGGCCTAAGCAGCCAGCCATGTGACCTGAGAGTTCCTGCTACCGAAATCTTTCGGTCGTCAAATCGACTCGGCGTTATATGTAATGAAATCACTGCTTAGGCCTAACCTACGAGCGACGAGCAATGGTGATTAGGCCTAAGCAAAAGCCGCAAAAATTATCGCGCAGAGCTACCCGTTGTCTTCCGAAGCCCTATGCCAGGCGGTTTTGGAATGAAAAGAGGTGAGACAGCCACGTAGCTAAATTACTCAGGCTGGAGGCCAGGCTCCAATTTACCTTGTAGATCAAAAACACGCTTAGGGCTAATCAGTTCTGTCCTGCCAAAAATAACTGAACTCGCTAACTTCCAGGAACGAATGCAGGCATCAATTAAGGCAGACAATTCTTTGCACTCGAATAGGCCGCAGGTGGTCAGCTAAAGAAACCACTGCCCCTGTCATTAAAGTACCCTGATATCGCTTAGGTCTAAGTAAGTCAAAGTTGTCTTTTCGAAATCGCTCACATGCCACAAGAAGCAGATGTTTCAACAAACTACTGGGATTTCGAGCACCTAGCTCACTCAGTTCCCAGCTTCTCAGGGCGGCCTGTTTTCCACGATTAGGGCTAAGCAGACTCCGACACAGATTGCACGGGGTCCTTCTTGATTAACTCTCGCACATTCACATTTATGTGGCGTGGCGCAGCATAAAAGGGATTACCCCCTAGCTGGCGTGCAGCCGCTTAGGCCTAATCGCTTACTGTGCCGCAGAAATACCGCTCCACAAAAAGGTGGTGCAAATTAGTGAAGGGGATATCAAGGCACTGCCTCTGTTCTTCAGCCCAGCTTCGGCCATGCAGCCTTTATAAATCGTTAATGGGTTGTTGACACATGATTAGGCCTAAGCACACATGATCAAATCCACCACGGTTTCATGTGAGCACCAGTTCAGCACAACGACAGCGGGATCAACAAGGACCTCCAACGTCAGCGATTTCAAGCTGCTCGATAACAATGCATCCGTGATTAGGCCTAAGCACCTACCCTACGCAACCTATCATGGTTCAAGTCTGCATTAGGGCTCGAAGAGAAACACAATGTAACGCGCTCTGATCCTGCTTGGTCCGTCTACGTCTTCGCCTGCATCTTTAGAATGGTACGATTAGGGCTAAGCATAAGCGCAATAAACGGCCGCCAACCACCCTTCTAAGGAGTATCCGATGTTCCTTAGCATTAGGATGCCATGCCCATGGCTTTTAGACCTCCTTCACCACTCTTCAGAAACGCTTAGGCCTAATCCCAATTCGGCAATTCAACACCTGGAACATAAGCTCGACGACACAGCGTGGTGGCTAACACCTCGTGGTGGCACAAATAGCGCCAGCATAACCAGCAGCGACATATTTTGGCTTGGGGGGTGTGCAGTGCTTAGCCCTAATCAGCTCCCCTATCAACCCGGCAAGACAGTCAGCGCTTAGGCCTAATCAACACGAACTACTCTATGTTTAGAGACCTTATATCCCAGGCTCAATGACTGAGATTTACCAAGACCATCACGAGCTCAACGGAGGATCATCAGGCGGGAAAGTGCTTTCAGGGGCTTCTGTTTAATGCACGGACCTTTTCCACTTAGCCTACACAGCGTGGGAGGTAAGCCGATTAGGCCTAAGCAAAACTATGCTGTCGGCTTTATACCATGTGGCCCTCGCGCAAGAAGGCACAGCGAGCGCTCAAGACAATTCAAAAATTACGCTTACGCAAAAATGCTTAGGCCTAATCAAGACGCAAAAGCTGACCTACTTGGTTGCGCGGCACACGGATCTTCAAGTCCAGCAGAGAAGGCAGGGGAGGAGAAAACGAAGGATCGCAGGACCGGGGGTACCGCTTCTTTAGACTAACTCTGACCACTGTTTTGCAGGCGTGTTTAAAGGACGGCGTGTGAAGACCACGTACTACAATTAGTCGCTTAGGCCTAATCACAGATCAACCTAAAGCTCAGGGCTAAGCAATGCCGTTATGATGCGAACTTTGTTAGTGCCGCGTCCCAGTCAACGAAAGTCCAGAGAGCACATTGTTGTGATCCATCGCTTTGGCGCGTTAGATTGACGTGCACCGCGCAGCGATGATTAGGCCTAAGCGCCAAGAGTTTTGGGCAGCGAAGAGCAGGGCGCAGTTACACATCGGTGCGTTAGAAACAAAAAAACCCAGGACCGTTGCCTGGGTTTTAAATAGCGCTGCAATTGCTTAGGGCAAATCAGAGCCTTGCCCCGCTTCACCTTCCGCTACATCTACACCTTTCTTTATGAGGTAGTCTTTTAAAACGGTTTCTAGCTCCTCAGGAGAAACCTTTTGAGAAGCGGCAAAGTGCATTTTGACAGAGTACCCACGCTTTTGCTGTTTTACACTGAACAGTTTCGCCCCTTCTGAGGACGTTATCAGTGTGTCTTGTCCTTTTGCACTGCCCGTCCCTGATACCTCCAGCAGGATATTTCTAAAGAGGGAAGGGGAGGCCTTGCCCAGGGCGATGACATCAGCTTTTTCGACAATTCGGTCAATGTATTCTTGTCGTTTCACGCTGTCATTTTGCAATTCAACCAAACCTGAGCGAATTTCCAGCAACGCCTGGATACCAAGCTTATGCAGCTTAATGCTTCGATCCAGATCAGGGTCCATGATCTCAGCAACCCGAAGATATTGCTGAACTGTCTTAAGGTCTTTTCCCAGTTCAAGGGCCAGATCATCTGCTGACGCAACGAGACCAGCCTGAAGTGAGCTAGACCACGACAATGCTCGATACCACGCACTGACATCTGATTTCCCTTCATTTTCGTCAGCCATTTGGAGCAACGCTTCCTTGTCGTCCAAATCCTCATAAACGGCTAAAACGGGAAGATTTAACCGTTTGCACGCTTGCAGCCTTTTAAAGCCAAAGATCTCTTCAAAATATCCTGGCTTTTCTTTCTTGCTTCGAACCTTAATCGGCTGCAAGTTGCCATTACGCGCCCTGATCCGTTCCACCAGTCTATGGAACGCAGGATCATCTTCGATTTCTGGTAGCTTTCGGTCTTTGTGCTCCCAGCTCTCAACCTTATTGGGATCGAGCAAGACCAAAGAGCCACTTTGGAGTTCTGTGTCGCCGGTTTGAGAGGGCTGGTCAACACCTTTCGATGTGTTTTTGGTATCCACCTTTTCCGCTTCGACGCCTGTTTTGGGCTTATCTCCGCTCACCCCCGGAAAGAGTTTCCGGCCTTTGTTTATCTTCTTCACTTCTTCTACAGAAGTGTTACCGGGCTTGATCATCCCAATAATGCCATCTGAGTTTTTAGCCATCCTCTTCGGTCTCCATTTCCCAAATAGCACGAATATCTCCCAGGATTTCACCCAGGGCCTTATCCATGGTTTTCTTACCGTTGTTATGGGCTTCACGAGTTGAGAGCGGTTTCTCCAATGAGTAAACGCTGTGAAGATTACCCATCGCACGACTGATCTCTGCGTTTACCGCTATTTTATTGTGCAACACATAAGGACCATGGAGCTGTCGCAACAACAAGTCTTCTTCATTGCACGCACCGTTGTCTTGGTACTGCGAGATCAGAAGCCGGAAATAACGCAACGGCTTGCCTTCATAGCTGTAGTAATTCGCCAAGCTACCCATGTACATGGCGTGGCTAGCGGAGTCTGGACCACTCGGCCTGAGCACATTAATCATGCCATCAGCGGCATTCAGGGCATTGCCAGTAATCAGATTAAGGTTAGGAGGGCAATCAATCAGGATGACATCAAAATAGTCTTTATACTCTTTTAAACCATGCGACAGCCGCTCGTAAGCTCCAATCTCATTACCATTCTCATCCTTGGGACTGGGCTTATATCCGAAGGCCTGTAGAGTGAGCTCCACTTCCAAATTACGCAGCAAGCCGTTGGCTGGTGCCAAAAATACGTTGTGGAAGTAGGTCTCTCGAATCACCTCGTGGAAAGCACCAGGTTCATGCTGTAACGGGTGGACGATAATATCGTCTTCATCCAGGTGGATATCTGGATTCATGCCGCCCAAAATACTCGTGAGGCTTGCCTGGGCATCGAAATCAATCGCTAACACTCGAAGCCCTTGCAGTGCCAGGTAGTGCGCCAGATGCACACAAGTCGTTGTGTTTCCAACCCCGCCCTTAAGCTTGCTCAACGCAAGAACAATTGGCTCAGCACCTTCAGGACGACCCTGGAATGTACCGGCTTTGTGCCGTAGCTCATTAATCCGCTCCAGCGTCCAATAACCGTGTCCGTGTTCATCTTTCGGTGCATCCGGATCATTCTCGCGGAGCCAGCCCCGGCTGCGCCCAATAAGGTTTGATGCGGCAATCGCTTTATAGGTCTTCTCCTTCCTTTCCGCGATATTTTTGGCCTGGCGATCTCTGCTTCGCTTTAATGCAACAGCAACGTTACCCTCATCGTTTTTCTGGTCGAAGTAGGCGGAAGGATCGGCAAGTCCATAGCAGGTTGCGTGGTTCTGTTCGTCCATATTTACCCTCTCAGGCTTTAATGTGCGCGTTTTCCGTTATGTGCCGCTTTTTCTGCACATTGTCGATTTCTGGTGTCATTACACCACATGACGTACATTCCGACAATATAGTGTCAGGAAATAGGCATAAAAAAACCCCAGCAGCCAGAGGCTGTGGGGTAATCATGACGGGCGTTGATTAAGACAGCGCAAGCTGAATACGACGTTTGACGTCGATAACACCTGCGGAAACAACAACGCTCAGAACGCAAAAAGCGAGAAATGCCATGGCTGAAACTCCTGTCTGTTTATTTCTAACTCACCACTATTACGGCAGACAGAAATTTAGAAACGCGCTCCGGAGCATTTTTGTTTCGTTTCCTTAGAGCCATCGTCGTTTTTAAGGTCAGGGCAGGGCAGACCGCAGCTACCAATATGGAGGCAAAAAGCCCCGCAATAGCGGGGCTTCGGACTTACATGAAAGGAGTAACCGTTAAAAATTGCATTTCCTTATATTAGAATGGAATATCTCTATCTCCAAGGGGGTCATCAGCAGCCTCCTGGGCCTGGGCATAGCCTGAGCCGGGAACGTATCCAGACGGAGAGGTGCCTGACTGCTGATAAGCGGCTCCTTCATTTGCAGGTTGCTGGGGGTTACCGGCCGCACCAGCCTGGCCACTGCCACCAGAGGCCTCCTGAGAGCCTTCTGAGCCCTTATTTGCAACCAACTCGACCACACCCTTCATGTCGACGACAACCTCTGTAATAAAGCGGTCTGAGCCGTCTTCACCCTGCCATTTACGCGTTTGGTTTTTGCCTTCAATGTAAACAGCAGCCCCTTTTTTCGCATATTGTCCCAGAAACTCAGCAGCTTTGGTGATCACAATCACGCGATGCCACTCGGTTTTAGGGACATTTTGGCCGGTTGATCGATCTTTATAACTTTCATTGGTAGCCAAACTGAGCGTCGCTATTGGGTTTCCGCCTTGTGAATAGCGAATTTCCGGATCCCTTCCCAGTGTCCCCAACAAAATGACTTTATTCACACCCCGCATACATACTTCCTCAATTAACTTCAGATACGCCGCTTACGGCAGGGCTAAAATTAAAACCCCCGCTCTGGGCGGGGGAGTGGGTCACATTTCAACGGCTTTACGCGTCCTGGCGATCTCATCATCAGGAGTGGTTCCATACATTTCCTGGAACCGCTGGTCAGCCAGCCGCTTGAGTGCCATAGCCATACAGGATGACCGGGGCAGATTCGGATTTTCTTTCTGGACCTTATCTGCCATTTTCATCCGGGCGGCTTTATCGTCCTTATCAGTGGTGTACAGCCAGTAGGTATACGGATCCACGATGAAGCGGTAAACGCCCATACCCATATCCGATTTCACCAGCACCTCAGAGTACTTGCCAGGAATCGTATGCACGGATTCGGCCAAGCGCTTGGTGAAGTCGTCGTCGCTGAGATAGCGCTTCTCAAACGCTGTGACAAGCGACTCAGGCTTCTGTTTGAGCATCAGCAGCCATGCAGAGTTGGCATACGCTGCCTTAGCTGCCTCTGACAACTCCAGGTCACCAAACTTCTGAGTGATAATGCCTGCACTGCCACCATACTTCCGGTAGGTACGATAAGCCCGGT
>Ga0114983_1000008_pt1 | contig 80735 bp, 73 predicted proteins | sample Shrwel_input2_RT_FD_87182 | JGI IMG/M metagenome (GOLD analysis project Ga0114983, IMG submission 87182) | Subsurface microbial communities from deep shales in Ohio, USA - Utica-3 well 1 S input2 RT | ecosystem: Environmental > Aquatic > Deep subsurface > Shale gas/oil reservoir > Produced... | reverse complement strand
GGCGCTTTTTAAACAAGATGCATCTAAGTCAGCAAGTATGGCGAGGAAAAAGAAAATGGCAGGGCTAGACGATGATTACCGCTCAACCCTGTTAGAGTCTGGGATTAAAATGCGCTAGCCGTGAACAAAGCGCAGAACAAAACATCGAAAAAATTGCTATTGTAGGTAGTCGTGTGGCAGGTCGCTCAGTTGAAGACTTACCTGTCCCCGTTGATATTTTAAGTGCAGAAGCACTCGAAAATACCGGCCAAACAGAAGTTGGCCGCATGCTTCAAGCTATTGCACCTTCTTTTAACTTTTCAAGTTCATCTATCAGTGATGGTACTGACGCATTAAGACCAGCAACGCTACGTGGCCTAGGGCCAGATCAAACGTTGGTATTGATCAATGGTAAGCGTCGTCACCAAGCCAGTATTATTCATATTAATACTTCGGTGGGGCGTGGTACGGCGGGTACCGATATGAACGCTATTCCAGCCTCAGCAATTAAACGTATTGAAGTACTGCGTGATGGCGCTGCGGCTCAATATGGTTCTGATGCAATTGCCGGTGTTATAAATATTGTGCTCAAAGATGGCAGCGAAGGTGGTAAAGCCGCTATTAACTACGGTGAGTACTCAGAAGGTGATGGCGAAACTGTTAACATCGACTTTAATAAAGGCTTTGCTTTAGGTGACAATGGTTATTTAAATACGACTATAAACTATCGTGACCGCGCACCAACTAACCGTGCAGGGCTTCATGGTTCATGTCAATTTTATGGTTGTACTGAGCTCAGTGACGGCACGTTACTGGCAGGCGACCCACGTGAACTAACCGCGCCACGCGATACATTTAGAATTGGCGATGCCGACTCTCAACAATTTGGTTTAACGGTTAACACCGGCTACGAATTAGGAGCGGGTGAACTATACGGTTTTATTACCTACTCAACGCGTGATAACGAATCAGCAGCATTTTTCCGTCATAATGCCAATGCCGGTGGTAACCCAGTATTACAAGATGGTGATGCGACAGTTCCGACTGGCTTTTTACCAAAAATAAACACTACAATTGACGATATTTCATATAACTTTGGTTATAAAACGCAGTTTGATAACGACTCAAGCTTAGACTTATCGTACACCTATGGTGAAAACAGCATTGATTACACCACTAGCGATACGATTAATGCCTCTTATGCCAACTTCTTACGTTACGACCAAGGCTTAAGCGCTGCAGATATTCGCGCCACTATTCCACGTCAAGGTTACGCGTATGGTATGGAGTTATCACTGCAAACGATTAATCTTGATTTTACTCAAAATTTTGATGATTACTCATTAGCAATGGGCGCAGAAATACGCACCGATGAGTACCGTATTTTAGAGGGCAGCGAATACGCATACCGCGATTACGATACCAACAATGGTGTTAATATTTATGATGGACTAAGCGGTGGTATTGGTAGCGAAAATGCATCAGGTGGCACACAAGGCTTTGGTGGTTCATCGCCAGCATCGTCGGTTGATGAGTCGCGCGATGTGATCTCGTTTTACTTAGACGCTGAAGCTTACGTTATTGAAGATGTGATTATCTCAGGGGCGTTACGTTACGATAATTACAAAGGGTTTGGCGATACAGTTAACTTTAAACTCGCGGGTAACTGGTCACTAACCGAAGATATTTCACTTCGTGGTGCATTAAGCTCAGGCTTTAGAGCGCCTTCAATGCAGCAGTTGTACTTTAACAATATCAGCACGCAGTTTGTTGTTGGTCCTAATGGCAATTTAGTGGCTGAAGAAGTGGGCACGTTTAGAAACGATTCAACCCTGGCGCAAAGTTTAGGTATTCCTAAGTTAACAGAAGAGAAATCACAAAACCGCAGTTTAGGTATTGTTTATAATGTAAGCGATAATATTAATGTAACGCTTGATTACTACTCAATCGATATTGACGACCGTATTGTAATTAGTAATCGCTTAGGCAAAGGTTTATCAAACAGCCTTGATGCCGCGTTACTGAGCTCGGGTGCTGGTGCAGGACAGTTTTTCTTAAATGGGGCTGACACAGAAACGCAAGGTATCGACTTTGTGGCTACATGGAATACAGAAGGCCTAGGCGGCACGCTTGATTTTACATTAGCGGCCAACTTTACCGAAACCGATGTCGTGTCGTTATTTACACCTGCAGGTTCTGGTCTTGAAACCGTGCCAGTCGATGATGTGTTTTCTGATCAAGAAATTTCTATCATTGAAGAATGGCAACCAGAAGATCGCATTAACTTAAGTGCGCTTTATCGCCGTGACGATTGGACTGTTAATTTATCACTTAATCGTTTTGGTGAGTATACAGTTGAAGATGGCGGCCGCCAGACTTACGGTGCTGAAATTTTAACTGACATTAAAGTTAATTACTTTGTAACTGATAATTTATCGGTAAATATTGGCGCAAATAACTTATTTGATGTTTATCCAGATGAAAACACCATAGGTAATTCACGTTCGGGTACTATTGTAGATGCTCAAGGTAATACCATTGTCAGCAGTGATGGGGTATTTAAGTACTCTCGTCGTTCAGCGCCATTTGGTTTTAACGGTGCTTACTACTACGTAGGTGCAGAATACCGCTTTTAATAAGGGTCTGTTGACCTTTTTGGATTAAAATTTGTTCAAACTAGGAGCGGTTTAATCGCGGCGCGAGGTTTGTAACCTAGTGGGCTCGATAACTGCTCCTGCGTTATTCTACTGGCTTACATCCATGTAAGAATAAGTAAAAACCGAGCAAAGCTTCCGCGTCCTGCTCACGCCCCTTACCTACATCCATGTAGGCAACAAAGAGTAAATCGCCCCTAGGCAGAATCCTTCGGGCAGCGCCTGTTTGGTATTGATGCAGCGTTATCGCCTATTTATGGGGAATAACCACACCACATAGGCTCTGCCTTGCCTAAATACCAAACAGACTGCTGCAAATTCAACCTTAAAAGGTCAACAGACCCTAATAACTCTCCTATTGTTATTTAACAACCAAAGGGCCGTAAGGCCCTTTTATAGTTTTTAAACTTAATGTTTTTGCATTTTACTCATTTCAGCATGACAGCTTTGCATGGTAAGCAATACCTTTGACAGCGCCGCTTCACAATCATGTGATTGAGGCTTTTTTAACGCTGTTTTAATTTCTTCTAAGGTTTTATCTTCTACTTCTTCAAGCTCTTTAATGTAGGTTTGGTCGTTATCGCTAGTGAATGTACTGAGCAAAGCGGTAAATGCTCTGCGTGCTTCTACCGCGAACGAAGAGCCATCTTCACGTGCACCTTGTTGATTAATTGCATAGGGTTGTAAGCTTTCAACACTTACTTTGCGGGCGTCGATCATGCGCTGAAATAATGCACTTACGCTAGGATCTTGTACTTTATCTTGTGCTTTTTCGTAAAAGTCGATACCGCTATTCATTACTTGGATAATGTCGGTGATATGATTTATCTCTTGTCCTTGATGGGTGCTCATAATAATGACCTCTGTTAATTTAAAATACATAGATAACTAAGCAAGCGGCATTCCAACGCGGTTTTATTTTTAACTGATTGTTTTTAATCGCTTTATTATTGTTGGGAGGTCTAGGCAAGCTTGCTAACATGCTGCTAGCAAGCAAAATTTACATAAAAGCATGTAAGAAGGTTATTTAAGCTCATCCGCTACTTCAGCTACTTTTTGACGTAACCAAATATGGCTAGCATCTCTGTGTAACAAAGGGCTCCATATCATATCAAGTTCAAATGGTGGAATTGGAAAGGGTGGTTCAAGTATTTTAAGCCCCGGATCGTCTACATAAATATTGGCCGCTTTTGAAGGTAAAGTCGCCACGAGGTTTTTTTCTTTAGCTAAATGAATCGCAACATGGTAGTTACGAGTAAAGGTGGCAATATTTCGATGCTTCCCAAAATGTGCGAGCGCTTCGTCAACCCAACCCAGCTTTTGCACATCTTTTGGATCCATGCCAACCCCAACACCAAAGCCTGTTTTACTTACCCAAATATGACGGGCTTTTAAATAGCTATCTAGGCTAAAGTTTTCAATAATAGGGTTGTCGGATCTTACTAAACAGCAAAAGCTATCTTTCCAAATTCGCTTATGATGAAACGATTGCGGTAAGTTCTCAAAGCGGTTAATTGCCATGTCTACTTTACCGTTTTCTACATCATGAAAAGTTACATCGCTGGGCGTTAAAATATCTAATGTGGTGTCTGGGGCTTCTTCATGTAATTTCCCTAATAAACGCGGTGCCATGGTACTGGCTGCATAGTCACTGGCCATAATTCTAAACACGCGTTTACTTTGTTTAGCTTCAAATTCGCGATTAGGTGCTAGCGTTTCTTCAAGCGTCATCAAAATACCGCGAATAACAGGCTGTAACTCAATAGCGCGCTCGGTCGGCACCATACCATCGCTGGTACGCACTAAAATAGGATCGTTAAAAAGGTTACGTAGGCGTTTAAGTCCATTACTCATTGCCGGTTGAGTAATACTAAGCTGGTTAGCAGCACGAGTAACGTTACATTCGCGCAGTAATGTATCGAGGTAAACCAGTAAATTTAAATCTATTTTACTTATATTCATTGTGTGTCCTTAACGTTTACCAGTAATGGATAAAACGCTGTGCTGTAGGATAGGGATAAATATGACTCACCTTTCCATTTTTTATATTTTGTTGTGCTTGTTTCCAAAAGCTCACATCAAGTAGTTCTGGGTGCGTACTGGTTAAAAATTGTTTATATGTTGGGTTAGGCATTACAAAGGTACATAATTGCTCTGGAAATACATCTTGCGGAGCAACCGAGTAACTTTGTTCATCCATCAAATAATCATCATAACTTTTTGCTTTGGGTAGCGCTCTAAAGTTCATGTCTGTTAAATATTGCACTTCATCGTAATCATAAAAAATAATACGTTTGTGCTTACTTACACCAAAGTTCTTTAACAGCATATCGCCAGGGAAAATATTCACGGCAATCATTTCTTTAAGCGCCTGGCCATACTCTTCAATGGCATCGGCGGCACTTTTTTCGTCTGCATTTTCTAAAAACAAATTAAGCGGTGTCATTCGCCGTTCAATGTATAAATGTTTTATGATTAACCAGTCACCCTCAATCACCATCGATGAGCCAATGGTTTTGTGCAACTGTGCTAACAAGTTACTATCAAATCGTGCCAAAGGAAATACGACGTTTGAATACTCTATGGTGTCAGCCATTCGGCCAACACGGTCATGACTTTTAACCAGTTGATAGCGTTTTAATACCGTATCGCGACCAAACGGCTTACTTTCGCCAAATTTATCTTTAATAACTTTAAATACATAACCAAACGAGGGTAGGGTAAATACCATCATCACCATACCCGGTGTACCGGGAGCAATGGTAAATTCATCATTAGAATGGGTTAAATGATTCAAAAACTCGCGATAAAACTCGGTTTTACCTTGTTTATGAAAGCCTATGGCGTTGTATAGCTCGGCGAGGGTTTTATTAGGCATAAGTTGATTTAAAAACCGCACTAACGCTGAAGGAGCATGAGTTTCTACCATAAAATAGGCACGCGCAAAGCCAAAAATTACGCGCATTTGTGACGACTTTGTAAGTAAGGCATCTAAATAGAGGCCTTTATCTTCATGGTGTAACACCGCAATAATAAAAGGCTGAACGCCACTTTGCGATACAACGCGCCCCACAATGTAAGCGGCTTTATTACGATAAAACGGGGTATGTAATATATCAAAACGCATTTGCCAATGCTGGTGGTGTGTATCGGGTGCTTGTTTATAAAAGGCTTTAACTAATAAACGAATATCGCGTTCTAGATTGACAAAGTCGGCCTTAAAATCAAAGTGATTAATAATACGCTTAATGGTGGGCTTTAAACCATCTACAACAGGAAAATAACTACGGTATTCAGCTTCAACGGGCACAGAAGGCGCATCTTTGAGCGTGGCTTCTACAAAAATAAAGTCATTGTGAAAATAGCGGCGGTGGTACAGGCGGCAGAATACTGAATTATAAAATGTTTCAGCAAGTTCTGCTTGCGGATGAAAACATAAAAAGTGTTGGTAAAGCTTTTTCACTTCAAGCCATAAGCTCTCGTTTAGCGCGTCTGTTTGCTGGCGTTCTCGTAGTGTTTTTGTTGTTTCGTTTACCCGATCATCGTAATAGCTTATACGCAGGCGACTTATATCATTAATGGCTTGCCAGTCTCTTTTAGCAAAAGCGTAGGGAGCCTTGGCTGTTGTTCTTTGAAACAGCAAATAATGCTTTTTAAAACCGGTTAAAATTAATTCAGCAATTTGGCGTGGTTGCATCAGTACTCCTTAATAGACGCCTTTAGGTGTTTAGGATAATGCCGGTGGTTATACCAATTTTATTAAAAACATGATCATTCTAGCGTATTAAATAATCCGCTAGCTGCGTTAAAAATTATTTATATAGAACAACTATGTATCATAATTTTCGCCTTGTTATCGACTTATTTCTTTGTCGCTATAATAGATCACTAATTTAATGCAATTGGTATTAGTATTAAATCCGAAAAAGGTGGTCAAAGGAAATTACACCACTAAACACACAATAGAGTTTATGCTCTATAGATGTTAAGGGTATGTTATTTTATATTTAAAACCAAGCTAATTAAGATGATATTTATTGAAGTTAGTCTGATTAAGGTTGATAGGCATCAATCTTTTTTTGTAACTTTTTAATACGCTTTTCAATCAATGCTTTATCTTTTTTATATTGCTTATCTAATTTTTTCTGTGTGTTTCTAATATCTTTGCTAATACGCTTTTTATCATCTGCGCTCAATATATGATTTAAACGCTGCTGTTGTTTAAAATCAGCCCTGTCCTTTTCTCGTAAAAGTATTGCTAACTTATGCTGATTACTGCGCAGCTCTGCTTCTAGGTTGGAAATAATCGTATCTCGTTCCAGCTCGTTTAACTGTTTGGTATAGTTTATTTCTTTACCGGTTTGCTTAGGCTCAGTGGCGGTTATTGTGTGTGAGGTAGCATTATCACTACAGGGAAACTGAGAGAAAGTGGTGCCTTTGGGAGTGACGCACTTGAAGTAGGTGGTTTGAGCTAATGCAAGAGAGCTAAAACATAAAATACAGACAGTAATAATCAGATTAATAACGCTGAACATAATGATTACCCTTTGTATATTCTGATCGAGTTAATAATTTTTAATGATAAAAACTATAACCTAGCTTGGGGGGATAGCAAGTGCAAAGGAGTAATAACAGAAACTAAGCGAGTCAGTTTTAATGACTCGCTCGTATTATGAGGTGCTATTGAGAAAATGTTTTAAGCTTTTTAATACCATGCACTAAGAATGGAATATCAAGCCCTTGTTCAATTGAAAACCCTTCAGCGGCAGAGATATTTCTAAAATTTCCATCACGATCAATAAGCGTGATTCTATCTTTTTTATAAGCAATCACCACGCCTTGCGAGTAATTAACCCCAATATTATTACTTTTACTGTACAAGTTTTCACCCAGCATAGTTTGCTGCGCAAGCGCATTACAGTTTAAGTATTGGCCAAGGCTCGTAGCGATAATATCGCTGGGCTGAATTAAACCGTTCACCTTAGAAATAAATTTATCGGAGCTGTACAATGTTGACGTGGTTACAATTTCATTGCTATTTTGCGAGATACTAAAAGCAAAAAATTCAGTAGCGTCATCACGTACAGTGGCGTTTTCAGCCCCTTTGACAATTCTTATTGCACTGTCTTTGTGTGCTTGCTCGTTAATAAAGCTCAGCTCATCAATACCGGCCACTTCCACACTACGGCGTTGGCTTTGCCAAACGGGTAAAGTTTGCTGCTCAATAATGTTCGTTTTGTAAAATGCTGGCAAGCCGTACACAAGCCCAAATAACATATCACTATGATCGGTGGGTTGTAAAAATTGCGTGTTTTTATAAATACTTTGTTGGCTGGCAACAAATTTTGCTAGCTGCTCGTCATTATCAAACACCAATATATCAACTTTTGCTGCGCTGTAATCTTCACATTTTTCTAATGGAGCAGGTGCTTGATAATTAATACCTTGGTTATTAATTTTAACGTTGTGCGCTTGCTCGTAGCTTTCAACATCCAGCAAATCGTTTTTAGCGAGTAAGCTTTTTGCCGTAGTCGGGTACGAAAGCGGTAGTACATTATCTTGTTTAGTGATATCAAATTTTAAATTTGCATCAGCCCAAATGTGAATGCTGTGGCTTAGCGCAAAACAAATCACTAAAAATGAACCAGCATAACGGGCAGATTTAAACTGTTTTAAACGCCCTAAATGATGCCAAGTAAAATTACTAACAGTCAATTGAAACGCTAATATTGCTAACACTATGCTGCCTGCAAGCAAGGTGGTAAGTGCGGGTGAGTTTGTTACACGATGCCACAACAGTGAAATAATTTCAGGCAGTGCAGAGGCATTTAAGTGATAACCTAAGTTAAAGTAGACGTAAGCGTCTAAAGTAAGGATAGAGGCCCCGACAGTTGCAATCACTGCTGCCATACCGCGTATATGCCGTGGGTAGGGGAATACTAAACTCAAAGGGAAAACCGTCAGCACAAACGCTAAAAATGCAATAAAGCTAGTGTGGCTTAGCCAAGTAACCATCATATAGGTTATACCCATATAAGTGGTCGGTGGCGAATCGGCAAATAAATAGCTTAAGCTAATTAAAAGCGCTAAGCCAATATTGGCAAATGTAAACCAATGACCCCAACTTAATAATTGACTCGCTTTCGATGAAAACTGGTTGTGCTGCGATAAATTCATAGAGTTTACTTAACCGACTGCGCGAGTGCTTTTGCAAAGTTCTCGGTAACGGCTTGTCTTTTCCCTGTTGGTACATGCTCTTTTAAGATATGCGTGATAGAATTTCCTAAACACATAAGACTTAAATCAACCGGCGCATTATGTTTTGATAAAACATCAATAAGCTGATCGACGATTTGTTCTACTTCTTCATTAGAGTATTTTGATAAGATTGGCATCAGTTGGTTCAATAAAAAGAGTTATATTCCCGTATTTTAACACCAGAGGCGTGAAAAACAAAGATGGCAATAGATGTTAAAAAATTAGTCGTTCACTATGTAGACAAAAAAGACGACGACACTCAAATTCACCTTCGTAACGACGAAATGACTATCAACGATAAAGTGGCTGTATTCATTGAGCAATTACACCACGCCTACAACGGCAAGCCAGGCAAAGGTTTTTGTGCTTTTAGTGGTGAAAAAAACAGTATTGTTGCCTCTACTATGCAAAGCTATCGTAATAATGAGCTTGGCTTTTGGCATATGACCGAGCAGGCATCAACGGTATTAAAAGAAGAGTTAGATAAATACGCCTTTAATGAAACTGGCTACTTAGTATTTTGTCATTATCAGTACGTGGCTACTGATTATATGTTGATTGCCATGATCAACATTAAAGAGCACTACTCCATGACTTCAGAGCTTGATTTAGCCGCATCGCGCCATTTAGATATTTCGCGTATGCAATTGGCTGCTCGCATTGATTTAACCGCATGGGATACCCAAGCAGACGACAATCGTTATATTTCGTTTATTAAAGGTCGTGCAGGGCGAAAAGTGGCTGACTTCTTTTTAGATTTCTTAGGTTGTGAAGAGGGCATTGATCCTAAGCAGCAAAGTCAAGTGATGCTCAATGCGGTAGAAGACTACTTATCGGAGCAAGAGTTTGATAAGTCTGAAAAAGACGAGTTACGTAAGCAAGTATTCGATTATTGTAACGACTGTGTCACTACTGGAGAAGAGGCTAATGTAAGTGAACTTTCAGCAACGCTGACTAAAGGCGACGACAACCCGTTTGAGAGCTTTTGTAAAGAGCAAAGCTATGACCTAGAAGAGTCATTCCCAGTCGATAAGAAAACAGTAACGAGTATGGTGAAGTTTTCAGGCTTAGGTGGCGGTGTGAGCATTAGCTTTGAGCGTAAGCATTTAGGTGAGCGTGTGACTTATAATGAAGCCACTGATACCTTAGTGATCAAGGGCATTCCGCCAAACCTTAAAGACCAACTACAACGTTTCATGGAACAAGAGCAAGATTAAACTCACGGCGGGCTGCGAGCTACGGGTTTTAGGCTCAGGCTCGTAACCCTAACCCCACAGCCCGTTAACCTTCGATTGTAACTTTACCCTCTAAAAGCGCAGCGTCTCATAGTACTCTTTGTGAATAATTCCTTTGCGCGGCATAAAGCCCCGCCGACAATAAACCTCGATGTTGACCTTATCCGTAGGCGGGAGTTTACCTCGCGCATTTTTTAGGTGTTAGGAATGCTGTAGACATAGATCTTGCTCACAGCAAGTTGCGAGCTAAGGGTTTAGGGAGCAGGCTCGAAGCCCGATCCCCGTAGCCCGCTAACTTTCGACTTTACCCGAACCCCGTTGCGAGTTACATAAATATCAGGCATTAAAAAACCGCGTTAAAATCAATTAACGCGGCTTTTTTATGCTTTGAGCTAAACTCAGTGCTTATTCAGCACTCAGCGTTTTAGTCATTGCTGAGCTTGCACGACCGGCAGGTTTTATCGAGCCAGGGCGAAGGCCGCTGTCAGGGATTAACTCACGTTTGTCATGTGCCATTGCAACCGATGTATGCTTGGTTTCGCTATCGGCTACAGGCGTAGGCTGTGCCATTGGCGCACTTGCATGTCCTGCTGTAATCACAGTTTTAGCGTTTACATTAGCTGAACTCGTTTGCGAAACTGCCTTAGGTTTATTTTCAACCACAGGTGCTTCTTTCGCTTCTACAGGTGTTTCAGTAGCGCTAACCGGTGCTGTTTCAGCTTCAACAGCAACTTCTTCCGCTGGTACTGATTCTTCAGCTTTTACTGGTTCTTCAGTTTTCACTGGTTCTTTAGTTTTCACTGGTTCTTCAGTTTTCACTGGTTCTTCAGCTTTCACTGGCTCTTCAGTTTGCATTGGTTCTTCAGCTTGCACTGGTTCTTCAGTTTGCACTGGTTCTTCAGCTTTTACTGGTTCTTCAGCTTTCACTGGCTCTTCAGTTTTTACTGGTTCTTCAGCTTTTACTGGTTCTTCAGCTTTTACTGGTTCTTCAGCTTTTACTGGTTCTTCAGCTTTTACAGGCTCTTCAACTTTCGCTAATTCTTCTTCAACAATGTTTTGTTCAACCGCATCAGAGGCATCAACGGCCGTTTTATGTGCTTTTGCTTTTAGCTCTGCTTCGTATTCAGCAGCGGCTTGATCCGCAACTGGAATGAAAGCAGGCGCTTCATCAGAAGACTTTTCTTGCGCGTTTTCACCTTCAGGGCGACGACGACGCTGACCTGATGCACGAAGATGACGCGGTGAACGACGTGAGCGAGTACGTGTTTGCTCTTGCTCTTCATCTTGTGTTGCCACGTTATCGTTTGCATCAACAACAGCCTCAGCTTGTTCTTTAGCAGGTACAGGTGCTTTTTCATCAGATACCGGCGCTTGCTTTTCAATAACAGGAGCTTGCTCTTTCACTTGTGGCTTGTCTTCTTTAACCACTGGTTGCTCAACAGCTTGCTCAGTTGTTTGAACTTGCTCTGTGCTTTCGTCTTGTACGCGAACTTTTTTACGTAAATTACGACGTTGACGACGTACCTTAGGCTTTTGCTCTTTTGGCTCAGCATTTTTATCAGATTTAACTGCAGTATCCGCTTTTTGAGTTGCTTCTGCTTTTACTTGCGTTTTATCTTCTGTTTTATGCTCAGGACGTTTACGCGTATTTGAATTACGACGGCGCTTATTGCGATTCTCATTCTTTTCTTGCGAATCGCTTACAGGTGCTGACTCATTTTTAGTTTCAGAATCTGTATTACGTTCGTTGCGTGGTTTATTACGTGGGTTATTATTGCGACGACGTTGGTTGTTACGACGACGATTATCATTGCCACGGTTGTTATTGGTACGCTCTTGAGATTTCTTCTCAGAAGACTCTTGTGTTGTTTGCTCATTTTCATTTGCAAATAACGACTTAATCCATTTACCTAATGCGGCAAATAAACCAATTTCAGCTTTTGCTTCTACTACCGGCGCAGCTTTTGCTGCCGCTTGTGGAGCAGGCGTTGAAGGCATAACGACGCCTTTAAGCTTCGGCTCTTCACGAACAGATGCCGCTGGCGATTTAGACATTTCAAATGCTTCAGGCTCAGGCGCAACAACTTGCTCGTAACTTACAGTTTCAAGCGTTTCATCTTTACGTAAACGCATTACTTCGTAGTGAGGTGTTTCCATGTGTTGATTAGGAATAATCACTACATCACATTTATGATGCTTTTCAATACGGTGAACGCTACGACGTTGCTCATTCAATAAATAAGCGGCAACAGCAACAGGCACTTGAGCATTAACTTGAGCGGTGTTGTCTTTAATCGCTTCTTCTTCAATTAAACGAAGAATAGACAATGCGATTGATTCGTTAGAACGAATTGTACCTTGACCACTACAACGTGGACAAACACCTTGGCTTGCTTCGCCTAGTGAAGGGCGTAGGCGTTGGCGCGACATTTCAAGTAAGCCAAAGCGAGAAATTTTACCAATTTGTACGCGCGCACGATCTGGGCGAGCAGCATCTTTTAAGCGGTTTTCTACTTCACGTTGATGACGTGGAGGTGTCATATCAATAAAGTCGATAACAATTAAGCCACCTAAATCACGTAAACGAAGTTGACGTGCAATTTCATCTGCCGCTTCTAGGTTGGTGTTAAGCGCTGTTTCTTCAATATCGCCGCCTTTTGTTGCTTTAGACGAGTTGATATCGATAGAGGTAAGTGCTTCAGTAGGGTCAATTACAATAGAACCACCTGAAGGTAAGCGCACTTCACGTTGGAACGCAGACTCAATTTGGCTTTCAATTTGGTAATGTGTAAATAACGGTGTATCACCTTGATAAAGCTTAACGCGACTCATGAAATCAGGACGAAAACGCTCTATGTGCGCTTTAGCTTCTTCAAAAACACGAGGCTTATCAATTAAAATTTCGCCAATGTCACGACGTAAATAATCGCGAATTGCACGGAAAATTACGTTGCTTTCTTGGTGAATTAAAAATGGTGCTTTAGCACTGTCTGCCGCTTGTTGAATGGCTTCCCAGTGGACTAATAATGCTTTTAAATCGTAGTTTAGTTCTTCAAACGACTTACCAACACCTGCGGTACGTACAATTAAGCCCATACCTTTTGGAAGTTCTAAGCGGCTTAGCGACTCTTTAAGTTCAGTTCGCTCATCACCTTCGATACGGCGAGAAATACCGCCAGCGCGAGGGTTGTTAGGCATAAGCACTAAATAACTACCTGCCACGCTGATAAAGGTAGTCAGTGCTGCCCCTTTTTGGCCGCGCTCTTCTTTATCAACTTGTACAATAACTTCTTGACCTTCTTTGATCACGTCGCGAATATTCGGACGACCATGAAAGGTGTAACCTTGTGGGAAGTAAGTACGGGCAATTTCTTTTAAAGGAAGGAAACCATGACGATCAGCACCGTAATCAACAAATGCTGCTTCTAAAGATGGTTCAATACGTGTGATTTTACCTTTGTAAATATTGGCTTTTTTCTGTTCGTGACCTGGGCTTTCTATATCTAAATCATATAGGCGCTGGCCGTCAACCAGTGCTACGCGCATTTCCTCTTGCTGCGTTGCATTGATTAGCATACGTTTCATAATGTTACTCTACTAGTTTGTGTCGCTGACATGACGATGTTTTCTCGCCTGTTCAGGTGTTCCTATTTTTAGAATGTGCAGCCTCACGACTGGGTCTTTAACGGAACGGCTCTGTATTTAGTAAGCAGTATTTTAAATGCCGGCAAACAATAGGGTGTAATCACGCTATTAAATTCTAAGGGGATACAAACGTGTCGGCTTTTTAGCTCAATACTCGTTTTATCCAGAAGTTGGCCTGTCATAACAATCTTATTAAATGCATTCATATTAGGTGCGTAGGGCTCTTTAGCTTCAAACCATAGTTTCGTTTTTAAAACTACCGTTATCGTTTTTATGAGCAAAAATCGCTACCGATGTTAATGAACGCTTATTTATTAGATTTTTTAGTTCTAAATAAGCTGCTGTACGGTACTACAATATTTGAGCGAATTCTGAACGGCGTTTTTTTACGCCGCCACTATCAGACAAATTATCTGTTCATTGCTTTTACTATCACTTTAAAAATCAATTCATGTTCAAACTTAAGCAGCAATATATTACGCGCATTGCCGTTAGTTGTGCGCACGTGTTAAGTGGGTATGTATAAAAGCTTTGGAAAACTTAACTCGGATCTGTATGATCGGTTACCCAGAATGTGCATCACGAATGTTTTAATGTGTTAAAAAGCACCGTTGTTATTTGCAAATACTAAATATTTGCGCTGCTGATTATCCCACTATTATAACCGTGTTAGCAACTAAATTATTTTACTTAAATCAGTGATTAGGCAATGTCAGAAAAAACCGGCTTACAAGTAACTTTTGTCACTATCAACGAAGACCACCTAGGTCAGCGTATTGATAACTTTCTTATTACCCATTTAAAAGGGGTGCCTAAAAGCGCAGTTTACAAAATTCTTCGTAAGGGTGAGGTACGTGTAAATAAAAAACGTATTAAGCCTGTGTATAAATTGCAGCTAGACGACGTTATTCGTATACCACCAATCAGAGTGTCAGAGCGTGAAGAGTTTGTCCCTTCAAAACTCGATAAAGTAACGCGTCTCGAAGACGATATTCTATTTGAAGACAAATACCTGATGGTTATTAACAAGCCATCGGGTATGGCTGTGCATGGCGGCAGTGGTCTAAGCTATGGCCTTATTGAAGCATTACGTGTTTTACGCCCAGAAGAGCGCAGCCTTGAGCTTGTGCATCGTTTAGACCGTGATACATCAGGTTGTTTACTCATTGCTAAGCGCCGCTCTGTACTGACTGCGTTGCATGAGCAATTACGCGAAAAAACCATGGAAAAAAATTATTGGGCACTTGTTGAGGGTCAATGGGACTCTAAAACAAAAAATGTGACTGAAGGCTTGCGCAAAAACACCCTTAAATCGGGTGAGCGCGTAGTACGTGTTGATAACACTGAGGGCAAACCGTCGCATACCCGCTTTAAAGTGCTTGAGCGTTTTAACGATTGCTCATTAGTACAAGCATCCCCTGTAACCGGTCGTACTCACCAAATTCGTGTGCATACTCAGTGTCAAGGCCACGCTATTGCCTGTGATGACAAATATGGCGATCAAGGGTTTGACGAGTCAATGCGTAAACGTGGTTTAAATCGCTTATTTTTACACGCCCATGATTTAAGTTTTTACCACCCTAAAAACGAAACCACTATGCGAGTAGAAGCACCGCTTGATAAAGCACTATCAAGTTGTTTAGTTAAACTTAGAGCAGCAAAAGCGTGATCTCACCCACCATGAAAAACTACAAGCTGGTGATTTTTGATTGGGACGGCACCATTATGGATTCAATTAGCAAAATAGTTAATTGTATCCGCAAAAGTGCACAGTTACTCAATATTGAACCGCCGAGCGATACTGCCAGTAAAAATATTATTGGTTTGTCGCTTGAAAACGCAATCGCAACTTTGTTCCCTGATTACAGTGAGCATCACGAAGCGCTTATTGCAGGGTATAAACAGCAATATGCACTTGATACCACCCCAACACCGGTGTTTGATCACGTTGCACAGGTACTCACTGCGTTAAAAAATCAAGGCGTAATATTGGCGGTTGCCACAGGTAAAAGCCGAATAGGACTGGAACGCCTTCTAGATGAAAGCCAGTTGCGTCACTTTTTTAGTGCTACGCGTACCAGCGACGACGCTAAATCAAAACCCGCTCCCGATATGCTTTATCAATTGCTTGAAGAGCTAGGGGTAAGTGTTGATGAAGCGCTAATGATAGGCGACACGCAAATAGATATGGCAATGGCAAAAGCCGCAGGTATGGATAGACTAGGAGTAACCATGGGTGTGCACAACGCTGCGCAACTCAATGAATTAACCCCGATTGCAACCGTTGACAACTATCAGCAGTTGCAAAATATATTACTCGGTTAATCAGTTAATTTGCGCTAGGCACTTGAGCTGCTAATACATCTAAACCAAACTCAGCCAATAACTGGCTGAGTTTAATCAGTGGTAAACCAATTAAACTGTTTGGGTCATCACCACTGAGCTTTTCAAATAAACAAATACCCAAGCCTTCACTTTTAAAACTTCCTGCACAATTATAAGGTTGCTCTGCATCGCAATAAGCACTTATTTGCGCCGTTGTTAACGTTTTAAAAGTGACATTAAAGGGCTCAACAAGGGTTTTGCTTTGCTTAGTGTCTATATCGTATACACACAAGCCAGTTAAAAAAGTAACCGTTTGCCCACTAAATAAGCTGAGTTGTTTTATGGCGTTTTCTTTATTGTGTGGTTTACCTAATATTTGGTCATTAAATACAGCAACCTGATCGGAGCCAATCGCTAAGCCTTGGTCAAAATACTCGACCGCAGCTGCGGCTTTTAGTTCGCTTAAACGCTTAACAAGATCGTTAGGTGTTTCGTTGCTGTAAGGCGTTTCGTCAACATCGGGCGAAAACGTTTCAAAAGGCAGATTAAATTTTTGTAATAAAGACTGCCTAAAAGGCGAGCTTGAGGCTAATATAAGAGAGTGCTTCATGGCATGTTTTCCTAGCGTAAATCAGATTGAGTTAGGATAAATCAGATCCGTGAGTAAAACACGTGAAAAACAACGTAAAATTGGTTTTTTACTTTGACTAACCCACTAACTATCTATATGATGCAGCCCCTATGCAAAAGGTGAAAATTCCCATCACCCTTCATCCGGGCAAAGCAGCACAACACCGTTTAAAGTATGACGGCATTGTACCGCTTGAGAAACTTCCTCGTTTACGAGGGGTTATCCAGGAAGAAGTAGGTGAAATAGCGGTAAAAATTCATTGCAAAAACGATGAGCAAGGTTTAGTTGTGATTAGTGGCAATTTGTCCACACACGTAACTGTTACTTGTCAACGTTGTAATGGTGATTTAGGGTTGGATTTGGATCAAGACTTTGTGTATTCGCCAGTCGGTTTGGATGCAGAGTCAGATGATCTTCCAGAAAGCTACGACGAAGTAGCACTTGATGAAAATGGTGAAATAGACGTGTTTGAGTTAATCGAAGACGAACTTATTTTAGCAGTGCCATTAGTGCCTACCCACAACGAAGCTTCATGCAGTTATACAGCAGAGCCTGCCAGCTTTGGTGTTTTAAAGGCGGAAGATGATAAACCAAATCCATTTGATATTTTGAAACAACTTAAGAAAGATTCTTAGGAGAAGACTATGGCTGTACAAAAAAGCAAAAAGTCTCGTGCAAGACGCGGCATGCGCCGTTCACACGATGCGATCAGTGGTCCAACTTTAACTGTAGACCAAACATCTGGTGAGACTCATCGTCGTCACCATGTGACTGCAGATGGTTACTACAAAGGCGTTCAAGTAATTTCTAACTAAGAGATTGCTTATATGCTGACCAATCTAACCATAGCGTTAGATATGATGGGGGGCGATTATGGCCCCCGTTCATCTATTCCCGCAGCCGTTTCCGCGGTAAATGCTAATGCCAACTTAAAACTCATTTTATGTGGCAACGAGCAAGTAATAGCTAAACAATTAGAATCACTCGATTCACTTTCTCATCCCAGATTAATAATTCGCCATTGTAATGACGTTGTCACCAATGCTTGCGAACCCGCTGTTGCTATACGCTCAAAAAAAGATTCCTCAATGCGTGTTGCCCTCGATTTAGTTAAATCGGGTGAAGCGCAAGCCTGTGTTAGCTCTGGCAATACTGGGGCGCTATTTTTTATGGCGCATTACGTATTAAAAATGCTTCCAGGAGTGAAACGTCCCGCACTCATATCGGCTGTACCCACTGAACGAAAAAATCCTGTTTACTTACTCGATTTAGGTGCCAACGTACACTGTGATGCGCAAATGCTGTATCAGTTTGGCATTATGGGTTCGGTAGTGGCAGGACAAGCACTCGGGTGTGATAACCCAAAAGTCAGTTTATTAAATATTGGCGCCGAAGACATTAAAGGTCACGACGAAATTAAGCAAGCCGCGCAGTTAATGCAGCAAAGCGATCTGATTAATTATATTGGGTATAGCGAAGGTAGCGATATTTTTTCTGGCAAAGCCGATGTTATCGTCTGTGAAGGGTTTGTCGGTAACGTTGCACTTAAAACCTGCGAAGGTATCGCCAAACTTATCATGAAAAAGTTCACCCGTGCCCTCGAAAAACACGTTGTTTATAAGTGTATGGCGTTTATGTTGGCGCCAATCATAAAAAAACTCTATAAAAGAGTGAACCCCGACCAGTATAACGGCGCTTCTCTGGTAGGATTGCGCGGTATTGTTGTTAAAAGCCATGGAAATGCCTCAGCTAAAGCATTTCATGCCGCAATCGACGAAGCAGTGAAAGAAGTAGAACGTCAACTTCCGGACAAAATTGCTGCTATTTTCGAAAAAACACATTCTAAAGACACGGTGGCCAATCAGTAAATTGATGTGCCGTGTTATACATTATTTATTTTGTTTAATTAAAAGAGCAAACTATGGCACAAAAAATTGCACTTCTTTTTCCAGGTCAAGGCTCGCAAACTGTGGGTATGTTAAACGAGCTACTTGAAAGCTCAGACATAGTAAAAGCCACATTTGCAGAAGCATCAACCGCACTAGGATATGACCTAGCAGACCTCGTTCTTAACGGTCCAGAAGAAAAACTAAATCAAACACACCGTACTCAACCTGCTTTATTAACAGCAAGCGTTGCTATTTTCCGTCATTGGTTAGCTGCAAATCCAGATGCAGACGTTGTCATGGCAGGGCATAGCTTAGGCGAATACTCAGCACTAGTATGTAGCGATGTGATCAGCCTAAGTGAAGCCGTAAAACTGGTTGAAAACCGTGGTTTATACATGCAAGAAGCTGTCCCTGCTGGTGTAGGTTCTATGGCTGCAATTATTGGTTTAGGCGACGATGAAATTAAAGCCGCTTGTGAAGCGTCTGCGCAAGGTGAAGTGGTTTCTCCAGTAAACTATAACTCGCCAGGGCAAGTGGTTATTGCCGGTCATAAAGATGCAGTTGATAGAGCCTCTGTTGCTTGTAAAGAAGCCGGAGCAAAACGTGCACTGCCATTATCGGTTAGCGTACCGTCGCATTGTGAACTAATGAAACCTGCGGCTGAAAAATTAGCCGCTGACTTAGCGGCTTTAACATTTAATTCACCTAAGTGTGATGTAATTAATAATGTTGATGTAAAAGCTGAAGGTTCAGCCGATGCAATTAAAGAGGCATTAGTACGTCAGTTATACAGCCCAGTTCGTTGGACTGAAACAGTGCAAGCATTAGTTGCACAAGGTGTAACGCAAAGTTATGAATTTGGCCCTGGTAAAGTATTAACAGGACTTGCAAAACGCATTGATAAAGCGATGGTGTGTGGCTCAGTAAATGACCTTGCATCAATCGATACAGCTAAATAAGAGTATATAATATGAGTAATTTATTTTCTTTAGAGGGCAAAGTTGTCCTGATCACCGGCGCTAGCCGTGGTATTGGTAAAGCGATTGCAAACACCTTAGTGGCACAAGGCGCAAAAGTAGCGGGCACAGCGACAAGCGAGTCGGGTGCGGTTAAAATTAGTGACTACTTAGGTGATAACGGTAAGGGCTATGCGTTAAACGTAACTGATCCTGCGTCAATTGAGGCGACATTAGCGGCAATTAAAGCCGATTTAGGTGATATTGATGTTTTAGTAAATAATGCCGGTATTACGCGCGATAATTTATTGATGCGCATGAAAGACAGCGAGTGGGACGATATTATCGACACCAACTTAAGTTCTATTTTCCGTTTATCTAAAGCGGTACTTCGCCCAATGATGAAGAAAAAGAACGGCCGTATTATCAATATTGGCTCAGTAGTGGGCACTATGGGTAATGCTGGCCAAGCGAACTACGCGGCAGCTAAAGCGGGTGTTATCGGTTTTTCTAAATCATTAGCGCGTGAAGTTGCTTCTCGTGGTATTACTGTTAACGTGGTTGCACCAGGATTCATCCAAACAGACATGACGGATGATTTGACAGATGAGCAAAAAGCAGCAACGCTTGCAAACGTACCTGCGGGTCGTTTAGGTCAGCCAGATGAGATTGCAGCAGCTGTGTGTTATTTAGCATCTGACGCCGCTGCGTACGTATCAGGTGAAACTTTGCATGTAAATGGTGCGATGTACATGGTTTAGCTTCGCAATGCGAAATAGTTAAACCACAAATTACCAATGAGTTTGCTAAAAAACATTGAATTTTTCGCAAACTTGCTTTAAACATACTTGAAATCGCTGTGAAAATAAGCGATAAAAGATAAAATAAACACTCAACAGGTTTGACCAGCAAATTATTTATGGTCAAAAGATTGAATCAGAGAATTATCGGACGTAAACTACGCCGCAATCTGAAAATAACGCATTGGCGTTTTTAATAAAGGAAAGAAGAATGAGCGATATCCAAGAACGCGTAAAGAAAATTATCATCGAACAGCTAGGTGTTAAAGAAGAAGAAGTTAAAAACGAAGCTTCATTCGTTGATGACCTAGGTGCAGACTCTCTTGATACTGTTGAATTAGTAATGGCTCTTGAAGAAGAGTTCGACACTGAGATCCCAGATGAAGAAGCTGAAAAGATCACTACAGTACAATCTGCAATCGATTACGTTACAGCTCACGCTGAGTAATTAATCGCAAATTAAGGGCAGCATTCGCTGCCTTTAATCTTTATATCCAAACCACCTCAAAGTCCATGATTCAATTCCAAACCCTCACTCATCATCAGCAATTAAATTGTTATTGCTCAGCGTTGGTTATTGGTTTGAGACTCGCACTTTGAGGTAGCTTGGGTATGATCATCCCCAATACTAATAACATAACTAGCAACAGCGTTAACGCTGAAATAAACTGAGCTAAGTTAATTGGTATAATAATAATTCCTTATTGGAGGCAAACCGTGGCTAAACGTCGTGTCGTCGTAACTGGCTTAGGAATGTTGACGCCGCTAGGCAATGATGTGCAATCAACCTGGCAAGGCTTATTAGATGGTAAAAGTGGTATTCAAAATATTACCCACTTTGATACATCAAAATTTGGTACTCATTTCGCTGGTTTAATCAATGATTTTGATGCATCGGCTTATATGTCGCCAAAAGATGCTAAAAAAATGGATTTATTTATCCAGTATGGCATTGCAGCGGGTGTTCAAGCTTTTCAAGATTCAGGCCTCGAAGTCACTGAGCAAAACGCAACCCGTATTGGTGTAGCGGTAGGTTCAGGTATTGGTGGCTTAACCCTAATCGAAGAAAACCACATTAAATTACTAAACAGCGGCCCACGAAAGTTATCGCCGTTTTATGTACCGTCTACCATTATTAATATGATCTCAGGTCATTTATCAATAATGCACGGCTTGCGTGGTCCTAATATTTCAATTGTTACGGCATGTACTACAGGCCTGCATAATATTGGCCATGCAGCGCGAATGATTGCCTACGGCGATGCCGATGCAATGGTTGCCGGTGGCGCAGAAAAAGCGTGTACGCCAATTGGTATGGGTGGCTTTAATGCCGCACGTGCGCTTTCAACACGTAACGACGACCCTCAAGCAGCGTCTCGTCCTTGGGATAAAGACCGTGATGGCTTTGTGCTTTCGGATGGTGCTGGTGTGGTGGTTGTTGAAGAATACGAACACGCTAAAGCACGTGGCGCTAAAATTTATGCAGAGCTTGTTGGCTTTGGCATGAGTGGCGATGCCTACCACATGACCTCACCACCAGAAGATGGCACAGGTGCGGCTCTGGCTATGGAAAACGCATTAAACGATGCGCAAGTAAATGCTGAGCAAGTTGGCTACATTAACGCACATGGTACGTCTACTCATGCGGGCGACAAAGCCGAAACGTCAGCGGTTAAAACCATTTTTGGTGATTCAGCGAAAGATGTGATGGTAAGCTCATCTAAATCGATGATGGGTCATTTACTAGGTGCAGCGGGCTCTGTTGAGTCGATAGTGTCTATCTTATCGTTGACCGAGCAAAAAGTAACACCCACAATAAACCTAGACAACCCAGATGAAGGCTGTGATTTAGATTACGTGCCGCACACAGCACGAGACGCCAAACTTGATTACGCGTTGTGTAACTCATTTGGTTTTGGTGGTACTAATGGCTCGTTACTGTTTAAAAAGGTATAATCTTTTTTAACAACGAACGACAATAAGAACCCAGTTGTTTAACTGGGTTTTTTTATGTGTAAAAAAATATGCAAACAATAATAACAGCAAGTGAAACCAGTAGCGTAAGTACCCGCGATAGAGGCTTAAACTATGGCGATGGCTTTTTTACAACCGCGATTATTACTGATGGACAGGTTGAACATTGGTCTTATCATAAAGCGCGTTTAATTGAATGCGCGCAGCGTTTAGGGTTTCCGGCGCTTGAGTTTAGCGCACTTGAGTCGCACATTACTCAGCAAATAGCATCAAAGGTTAAAGCGGTTGTTAAAATAGTGGTAACACGTGGCGAGGGCGGGCGAGGCTATGCGCCACCAAGCGAATGTAATTTAAACATTATTGTGAGTGTTTTACCTTATCCAGCGCATTATCACAGCTTACACGAGACAGGAATTAGTTTAGCTATTAGCCCAATTAAACTGGCTTTACAACCGCACTTAGCAGGGCTTAAAACCTTAAATAGGCTTGAGCAAGTATTGATTAAAAATGCCCTACAAGTCGAGCAAAGTGATGATGCACTTGTACTTGACTACAACAGCAATGTAATTGAAACCTCAGCGGCTAATATTTTTGCAATAAAAAATAATAAAGTAATTAGCCCCAGGCTTGATGAGTGCGGCATTAAAGGTGTTTTTCTGCAATCTTTATGTGATAAATTAGCAATTGAATTTAAAACTATTAGCGTTGATGAGCTTACCCAAGCAGACGCGGTATTTGTATGTAATAGTTTAATGAAAATTGTGCCCGTAAAAAGTATAGGCGAGTACTGTTTTGATATTGCGCATAGTCGATCATTACTAAACGAGTTACTAGCCAAGGAGGCTTAGTGTTAAAAGTTATATTATCAGTATTACTACTGGCTTTTTTTAGCTCTGTGATTGGCTACCAGCAATTACAAGCAACCATTCAAACGCCACTAAAGGTAGCTACTAATACCCAATTTAAAGTTGAAAAAGGCACCGGTTTTAATAAGTTATGTCGCCAATGGCAACAGCAGCAGTGGCTAGAGGATTGCTGGCGGTTTCAAATATTAGCTAAACTCGACCCAACCTTGACTGACCTAAAAGCAGGTTTGTACGAGCTAAGCGCAGATAGCGTAATAAACAACATAAAAAAAATAAACCAAGGTGAGCAAATTAGTTTTAGCTTTACCATTATTGAAGGCCAAGCACTTAGAGATGTATTAAATACGGTAAAAATTGCTCCACATTTACAAAACGATTTAAAACTCGAGCAGCTTGGCGAGCAAATAATCGGCAAGCAAACTCACCTTGAAGGGTGGTTGTTTCCCGATACTTATCATTATCATAGTAACGACAATGCGAGTAGTTTATTAAAGCGTGCAGCGCAAAAAATGCAGCAAACATTGGCTGATGCTTGGCAGCAACGGGCAAGTGATTTACCTTACGATACCGCCTATGAAGCCCTGATAATGGCCTCTATTATCGAAAAAGAAACCGCGCTTGCCAGCGAGCGTCCGTTAATTGCATCGGCATTTATAAATAGATTAAATACCAATATGCGCTTACAAACCGATCCAACCGTAATATATGGCCTAGGCGAAGGTTTTGACGGTGATATTAAACGTAAAGACTTGAGAAATTACACACCGTATAATACTTATCGTATTAACGGATTACCGCCCACGCCCATTGCCATGCCATCCAAAGAAGCGATTTTAGCCGCAGTAAACCCGCCTAAAAGCGAGTATGTTTACTTTGTAGCAAAAGGCGATGGCAGCCATCAGTTTTCAACCACATTAAAACAACATAATGCGGCGGTTAACCAGTATATTTTAAATAAAAAGAATTAGTGTTTATGAAACCAAAATTTATAGTGATAGAAGGCCTAGAAGGCGCAGGTAAATCAACCGCTATTGCCTTGTGCCAAGACTTTTTAAACCATCATCATATTGATTTTATTAATGTGCGTGAACCCGGTGGTACGCCATTGGCTGAATCCTTACGTACCTTAGTAAAAGCAGAGCATCAAGAAGAAATTGCCTTTGAAACTGAGCTACTTATTATGTACGCAGCACGCTCACAGCTAATGCACAATGTGATCAACCCAGCACTTGAGCAAGGGCAATGGGTATTGGCTGATCGTCACGACTTATCGTCACAGGCGTATCAAGGCGGCGGGCGAGGAATTAGTGCAAACACGTTAGCGTCGTTATCCTCTATGGTGTTAAAAGGATTAAAACCCGATTTAACCATTTACCTTGATATTGACCCTGTTATTGGTCTTGAACGTGCAAAAGGGCGGGGTGAACTCGATAGAATTGAACAAGAAGCCATTGAGTTTTTTCAGCGCACCCGTATGCGTTACATTGAGCTTGCAAACGATGATGAAAGCATTAAAACCGTTGATGCTAACCAAAGTATTGATAAAGTACACCGTGATATTACTAATGTACTGCGCACATTTTTTTCAGGATTAAAATAATATGGCATTGCCATGGCTTAACGATGTAGAGCAACGCTTAGCTCAAAGCTATAAAGCGCAGCGTTTTCATCATGCGCAACTGTTTTGTGGGCCTATTGGGGTAGGCAAGTTTGAGCTAAGCGATCAATTAGCTAACAGTTTGTTATGTCATAATACACAATCGCAGTTGAGTGCACCTAATAGCGTGTTAACGCCGTGTGGGCAGTGTAAAAGCTGCTCGTTAAATCTAGCTGGGACGCACCCAGATAAACGCGTTACCCAAGTAGAAGGGCAAAGCATAGGTGTAGACGACATACGCGGCATAAGCGATTTTATGCATCAGTCTGCTGCGCAAAATGGCAATAAAGTAGCGATTATTCAAAACTGCGAAAAAATGACTACGGCGGCAGCAAATGCATTATTAAAAACCTTAGAAGAGCCCAGTAACAGCCGGTTTTTAATTCTCACAACCAGCCAAGCGGCGCAATTACCAGCGACTATTTTAAGCCGCTGTGCTAAAACTGAGGTCAAAGTAACCAACAGCCAGCTAGCACAGCAGTGGCTAAGTTCTTTAGATGTGCCTAACTACCCATGGTTATCATTGTTTTACAGTCAACCCCTGCAAGTAAAGCAGTGGCAACAGCAAAATCAGCTAGAAAGTATTGATACACTCTATAAATTTGCAACTGAGTTTAAACAAAGCCATAATTTCAATGCGTTAGTCGATATAATAAATAAACAGCCTGAGCTTGTTCGTATTTTTACCTTATTTTTAAGTGAGCAGCTAAAACAGCAGCTTTTAAACGGCATGAGTTTTGAAGCCTACCAAGTTGCACAGCAAGCCTTGAATGATTTTTTACAAAATAACATACAAATTCTTGGGCTAAACTTACCGCTTGCGGTATCACGACTAGCGTATACATTACGCAACCAATAAAAAGGATTAGATATGCAAGAGCTATTAGTTGATATAGATGACCTTGACGAACTATATCGCTGCTACATGCCTTTTTTAAAAAAAGGGGGGCTATTTGTACGCACCAATATGCGTTATGAGCCTGGGTATTCACTCGCTTTACGAGTAACCTTACCTGATGCCTTAGAAGACGATGTGGTCACCGGCAAAGTTACGTGGATCACTCCGCAAGGTGCACAAAGCTCAAACCCTCCGGGGATCGGCATTAGCTTTTTAGATGATAAAACAAACCTAAACGCGAAGATCGAAAAACTGCTGGGGACTATGTTAAACTCCGGCAATCCAACTTATACCATGTAGTAAAAACAGGCCTTATTTTGATTGTAGATTCTCATTGCCATTTAGACCGTCTTGATTTTGATAAACTCGATTTAAACCTAGACCAAGTACTTGATAACGCCCGTGCCAAAAAAGTAGAACACTTTTTATGTGTGAGCGTCACACTTGATCAGTTCCCTAACATGCTAGATCAAATTAAGCATTACGACGACGTATCAGCGTCATGTGGTGTACATCCGCTTGATCAAAAAGATGCACTTAACAAACAGCAATTAATTGATTTAGCCTCGCACCACAAAGTAGTGGCCATTGGCGAAACCGGGCTTGACTACTATTACGCAAAAGACACTCACGCAGTGCAGCAAGCAAGCTTTGTTGGCCATATTGAAGTAGCCAACGAATTACAAAAGCCACTTATTATTCACACCCGCGACGCACGTGCCGACACCATTAATTTAATGCGTGAACACAAAGCAGAAAACTGCGGTGGGGTATTACATTGCTTTACCGAAGATTGGGATATGGCTAAAAAAGCCATTGATATGGGTTTTTATATTTCTATTTCAGGTATTGTAACCTTTAAAAATGCGGTAGAACTTAAAGAAGTTGTAAAACAAATCCCACTTGATCGACTGCTTATTGAAACCGACTCGCCGTATTTAGCCCCAGTACCGTACCGTGGTAAAACTAATCAACCAGCGTATGTGGAAGACGTTGCTTACTATATTAGTGAACTAAAAGGCATTAGCTTTAACGAATTGGCAAAGGCCACCACCGATAATTTTTATTCTTTATTTAAATTAGCAGCTAAAGGCTAACCTCATGACGACTCTCTCGGTGCAACATCCTATGTTACTTATGGGGCCTATGGTGCGCCGAGCAGAAAAAACCACAGTTTGTATTCAGTTTGCTACCTCAAAGCAGGTAAACGGCCGTATAGAGCTAATGGGTTACGAATGCTATAGCGAACAAAATAGCGTTAGACTGGGTGAACATTTATTTTTACAGTTTATAGTTATTAAACCCATAAACAGTCAGTTCCCGCGCGACATATTATTACAATATCAGTTATTTTTTGATGACTGCCCCGTTGATTTATCAGCGTTTAGTTTTAATGATGGCGCGTTACCTGCGTTTGTGATCCCCAAAAAACTGACGCAAATATTGCATGGCTCATGTCGCAATGCACATCATCCCGCAAAAGACAGCCTAGTTAGTTCAAGTCAGTGGCAAGCTACTCAACGCAGTAATAATCAGCAAGGTGCGCAGTTGCTATTACTCTCGGGCGATCAGGTATATGCTGACGATGTAGCAGGGCCTATGTTATTAGCTATCCATCAACTCATTAAGCAATTAGGCATTTACAAAGAGCAACCGCTTGCGCTGGATTTACCCGACGATATTAGCCAACAGCTTTATGGCCGCCATCATTTACTCCCTACCACCTCATGGAAAAAGCGCTCTAAATTAGGCATAGGTTACTGGTTAAAAAAAGACGAGCCGCATTTTTCTAGCGTAAAAGCGTATAACCACCTTATTCATTTTGAAGAATTTGTGGCACTGTATTTACTTAATTTTAGTAGTACCGCGTGGCAATATGTTGACTTATCAAAGCTAAATTACTCAGGCGGTAACGAAAAAAGCCAAGCATTGTTTAGCACAGAAAAAGCCGCATTAATTGACTATGCACAAGGCTTAGCAGGGGTAGAGCGATTGTTTGCCAATGTATCTACCTTAATGATGTTTGATGACCATGATGTAACCGATGATTGGAACCTCACCGCAGGCTGGGAGCAAGCTATTAATCAAAACCCCAGTAGCAAGCGGATTGTAAATAATGGCTTAGCAAGCTATTGGCTGTTTCAAGGAATGGGGAACGACGCACTACAAAAAACCGGATCGTTACTTACCCCTTTTAACGACTGTTTAGCTGGTGATATGCAGTGGCAATTTAAAGCGTTTGATAAACACCTTAACGACTTTAGCCATTGGCATTATGAGTTAATGACCATTCCTAAAGTGGTAGTGCTCGATACCCGTACGCATCGCTGGCGTAACGAGCAGAACTTTAATGAACCCTCAGGCTTGTTAGATTGGGAGCGTCTCACTGAGCTTGAGGAAAGCCTACTCAGCCATGACCAAGTCATTATTGTATCGCCCGCACCGGTGTTTGGGGTTAAATCAATAGAGGCAATTCAAGCGGTGTTTAACATGTGTGGGCAACCGCTTATGGTTGATGTAGAAAACTGGATGGCGCACGAAGGCTCAGCTAAAAAATTACTCGACACATTTAGACGTACCGACACCCCAAATGAAACGCTGATTTTATCAGGCGACGTACATTATTCGTTTTGTTTTTCAGTGCAAAAGCGTTTTGGCGATCACCCCAACAGAATTTGGCAGCTCACAGCTAGTGGCATTAAAAACGAGTTCCCGCGTAAGCTAATAAATGTGCTTGATAAGCTCGACTCCATTTTATATGGCCCTAAAAGTCCGCTTAACTTTTTTACTAAACGCTGGCACATGGAAGTCGACAAACACCAAACTAAAGGCAAAGGGCAAAAGTACCTAGTAAGTGATTCGGCTATTAGTTTGGTTTCCCTTAAAGGCGGTAATTTAGTCCGCTACCAGCTCATACACGGCGACGGCCACACCACCGAATTTGATTTAGAAGAGCAGTAGATTAAAAACAGGTATTATGTGCTAGGTATCAGGTCGATATTATTGCCGACGTGTAGCAGCGACTTCATGTCGCGGCATTTTTTAATGTCGTGAGCGACGGGCGACGGGCGACGAGCTTCGAGTTGCGGGCTAAATAACTAAAACCGGAGTTTTTCAAGTTAGCTATCTCCTAAAACCTTTATTTTTGAACCACAGAGAGCACCGAGGCGCTTTGCGCTGCACAGAGAAAAAGCTTCAATTTTGGAAATCGAATAACTAACAACAGTTCTTTAACCTTTTTCTTTAATTACTTTCTCTGTCTTCTCTGTGACCTCTGTGGTAAATAAATCACTTGTAATAATAGGACTGGGTGAGTGATTAAGCTCGTAATCAGACTCCCGAAGCCTGTTAACTTTTGCCTAGACAAAAAAAAAAGACCCAGAGCTATAAGGGACTCTGGGATATAGAGGGGCTCATATGTGAGCCCTGCGCTAACTAAAGACACTTTCAGATTCTTAGGGAGAAGAAGAAAGTTATTTAAGTATAGTCAAAAGTGCTAAAAATACACATTTTTGTTCGTTTTTTATACTGCCGTAATTACAGTAAGTTACATTTGTTATGCACATCTTTATTAGAGTTTACGCCCAGTTTATTAACTGCGTATTTTGTACTAAATCTCTTGGTAAAGAGTTTTTAACTTTATTTTTTTGCCATTTCCCTAAGCCAATAGGGCAACCACATAAAGTTAGGATCACCTCGCCGCTGGATTTGGTTACCTCTTCTAGGCGTATATCTTTACCATTAAAGTAATCGTTAGCCTGTTCATTGGTTAGTTCCAGTACATTACTTTTACACTGCTTTCCAAATACTGTGGCAAATTCGTGCGTTAGGCGTACGCCATTTTTATGAATAACGCCTACCTGAATACCTAATCGCGCATATTTAATTTTGTTTTGTATCGCTTCAAATTCATCAGGAAACAGCCAAAGCTCTTTGTCGCGCTGCATTAAAGTGCCTGGCAGGCTTGTTAAACCAAATTGCTTTTTGAGGGAGCTCATAAACGCAGCTCTTTGTTTACTATCAAAGTCACTAAAGGGGAACGCGCCTTTTTTAACTTTTAATGTTTGGTTTTCGCAGCTGCTGTGCTTTTTAAATTTGGCAATAAAAAAGCCTTCGCTGTCGAACGTTTGCGGCCAAACATGTAAGTAGCCCTCTGTGGTGGTGGCTTTATCAGCCCCTGGGAATAAATCGCTTAATGACTCAGGGCTTATATATTCGCCAAACTCATCTAATAATGCGCTGCATACTTGTTGGTTTTCGAGTGGGGTTAACGTACAGGTTGAATACACTAATGTGCCACCGGGTTTAAGTGCGTAAAATGCACTTTTAATCAGATCTTTTTGTACTTGGGCAATGGTAATATTTGATTCGATAGACCAATTTTTTAGCGCGTCGCTATCTTTACGTACTGTGCCTTCACCTGAACAGGGCGCATCAAGCAAAATACTATCAAAGCATTCAAACATGTAATTACCAAATACCACGCCATCAAAATGCGATAACGCACAATTACCTACACCCATTCGTTTTAATGTGGCACTGAGTACTTTTAAACGTGATGACGACAGCTCATTTGCAACCAAAACACCTTGATTATTCATTAGTGCAGCTAGTTGTGAGGTTTTAGAACCTGGCGCAGAGGCCATATCGAGCACTGTGTTACTAGTTTGCAGGCTGTGCTTTAGTGCCATTGGCGGCAACATTGAGCTTGCTTCTTGTACGTACATAGCGCCACTTAAATGTAAATCGGTATTGCCCAGCGCTAGGTTTTGCTCTTCATCGTTTGGGCGCTCTAACCAAAAACCTTCATCACACCAAGGAATAGCGGTAAGTTGCCAGTTTTTTTTAGCCGCTTGTTGCTTAAACTCTTCAACACTCATTTTTAATGTATTAACGCGAACAGACTTACGTAAAGGTCGACGACACGCATTTAAAAAATCATCTAACGTAAGGTGATCAGGCAGATAAGTTTTTACGTCGTCAATAAATTGTTCTGGGATATAAGTGTTAGCGTCCACGATTTGGCTCATACAATAAAAATTAAAGCCGGATAATAGCATTTTTAACGATTTTTTTCAGTGTTAAAAATGAAAGAGTAACCCTTAAAAGGTGTCGACATCTTGTTGAGTAAAGCGGCTTAAACACTATTTTTTATTATACTTTTGGCTAATGCTGTCGACAATGTGGTGGTTTTTTGCTCATCCTTAGCACTTTTAGGGTTGACAGTGTTAGCTAATAAGCACATAGTTAACCCATAAATTGTCGACAATATAAAAATACTTTATGACACAGCACTTTTTAAACGATACCGCAGTTACAACCGCTTCCGATAAAGTGTTTGTAGATATGCGCCGCGAAATTGTAGAAGGCAGTATTGCACAAGGCAGTAAAATATCAGAGCCAGAACTGGCAAAGCGTTATGGTGTAAGCCGTGCAACCCTTAGAGAGGCATTAAATCGTTTAGAAAGTTGTTATTTAGTTGAGCGCAAAGCCAATATAGGTTGTCGCGTTGTGGCATTAACCGCGGAGCGTTTAATTGAAGTGTATCAAGTGCGCAGTGCCCTTGAAGGACTTGCATGTAGGTTAGCTGCCGACAATATGGAACCAGATGAAGTACAAAGCTTGAAACAATTACTGAATCAGCATTTGCAAACTCAGCGTGTTAAAGAAGGTGAGTCGTACTATCAAGAAGCAGGCGACTTAGATTTTCATTACAGAATCATCAAAGGCAGTAAAAACGCTCACTTAATACATTTGTTATGCCACGACCTGTACCAGTTAATAAGAATGTACCGTGTACAAATGGGCATGGTTGGGCCTCGCGTATCGAAAGCGTTTGACGAACATTTAGCCATTATTAACGCCATAGAAAATCATGATGGTGAGCTGGCCGAAATGCTAATGAAACGCCATATAAGCGCTTCTCAAGCAAATATACAAACAAAATTTGATGGATATCAACAATCAGTACAAGCCACTCAAAACGAAGTGGCTAACTAGGGTCTGTTGACCTTTGCGGATTATAATTTGTTCAAACTAGGAGCGGTTTAATCACGGCGCGAGGTTTGTAACCTAGTGGGCTAAGTCAAAACCGAGCAACAAAGAGTAAATCGCTCCTAGGCAGAACCCGAAGGGCAGCGCCTGTTTAGTATTGATGCTGCGTTATCGCCTATTTATGGGGAATAACCACACCACATAGGCTCTGCCTTGCCTAAATACCAAACAGGCTGCTGCAAATTAAATTTTGAAAGGTCAATAGACCCTAATACAGATGTAACATTATTAAAAAATACTAAGCTGCCAAAGAGCAGCCCCGTTCAAAGTTAGGAGAAGGTAATGTCAGCAGGATTAAAATTTAAACAGGCAATTGCAAATAACCACCCGTTACAAGTTGTGGGTACTATTAACGCGTATACCGCAATGATGGCTGAAAAAATGGGCCATCAGGCTATTTACTTATCGGGTGCAGGTGTGGCGAATGCCTCATTTGGTATGCCAGATTTAGGCATGACTAGCCTTGATAACGTGCTTGAAGATATTCGCCGTATTACCGGTGCTAGCGATTTACCATTATTAGTTGATGCCGATACAGGCTGGGGCGGAGCCTTTAATATTGCCCGTACCGTTAAAGAAATGACTAAAGCGGGGGCAGCAGGCTTTCATATTGAAGACCAAGTAGCGCAAAAGCGTTGTGGCCATCGTCCTAATAAAGAAATAGTTACTCAAGCTGAAATGGTAGATCGTATAAAAGCCGCAGTTGATGCTAAAACCGATAGCGATTTTTACATTATGGCACGCACCGATGCGTTTCAAAAAGAAGGCTTAAATGCAGCAATAGACCGTGCAGCAGCCTGTGTTGAGGCGGGGGCCGATGCCATTTTTGCAGAAGCCGTTCATGATCTTGCTGATTACCAAGCATTTAGCAAAGCGATTAACGTGCCGATCTTAGCCAACATTACCGAGTTTGGCCAAACACCTATTTACACCAAAGAGCAGTTAAGCGATGTGGGTGTAGAAATGGTGCTTTACCCACTAAGTGCGTTTAGAGCTATGAACAAAGCAGCACTCAATGTGTACTCGGCTATTTTGAATGAAGGGTCGCAACAAAGCCAAATTGAAAACATGCAAACGCGTGCAGAGCTTTACGACTTTTTAGATTATCACTCGTACGAAAACACGCTAGATAACCTTTTTTCAGCAAAATCTGACAAATAATAAAAAATTCAACAGGAGACAAATCATGGTAGATAAAGCATTAGGTGGCGCAGGCTTACGTGGCCAAGTAGCAGGACAAACAGCATTATGTACAGTAGGGCAAACAGGCTCAGGTTTAACTTACTGTGGTTACGACATTAGCGAACTGGCTGAAAAAGCGCAGTTTGAAGAAGTGTCGTTTTTACTTTCACGCGGCGAGCTACCAACATCAAGCGAACTGGCAGAGTACAAAGCTAAACTTAAAAGTTTACGCGGTTTACCTGAATCACTAAAAACAGTGCTTGAGAACATTCCTAAAGACGCACACCCAATGGATGTAATGCGTACTGGCTGTTCTATGCTAGGTAACCTTGAAATGGAAAATGACTTTAGCGAAGCAAACGATGCGATTGATCGCATGGTGGCAATTTTCCCAAGTATTATTTGTTACTGGTATCGTTTTACTCATGACGGTGTTCGTATTGAAACACAAACTGATGATGACTCAGTTGGTGCACACTTTTTAACGCTATTACACGATAAAGCGCCAAGTGAATTATTTGCACAAGTAATGAATGTTTCACTAATTTTATACGCAGAGCATGAATTTAATGCCTCTACCTTTACTGGTCGTGTGTGTGCATCTACTTTATCTGACATTCACTCATGTGTTACTGGTGCAATTGGTACCTTACGTGGTCCACTGCATGGTGGTGCTAATGAAGCGGCAATGGATATGATTGAAAGCTTTACAAGTGCTGATCAAGCTGAAGACGCGCTAATGGGCATGCTTGAGCGTAAAGATAAAATTATGGGTTTTGGCCACGCTATTTACCGCGAGTCAGATCCACGTAATGTTATTATTAAAAAATGGTCTGAAAAATTAGCCGCAGAAGTGGGTGATGAGGTGCTTTACCCAGTATCAGTTCGCTGTGAAGAAGTTATGTGGCGTGAGAAGAAGTTATTCTGTAATGCTGACTTTTTCCATGCATCGGCGTACCACTTTATGGGTATTCCTACCAAGTTATTTACGCCTATCTTCGTAATGAGCCGTGTAACTGGTTGGACAGCGCACGTAAAAGAGCAACGTGCAAATAACCGTATTATTCGCCCAAGTGCTGATTACACCGGGCCAGATGCGCGTAGCTACACGCCAATTGAATCAAGAGGCTAATTAGTTAGCGTTTAAGGTGAGCCTAGCTCACCTTTTATTGTTTATAGCGCTGATGATTACTCATTATAGCGCTTTAGCGTACTCTCCTCCGTCACCAAATTAGCGAATTTATTATGACCATTATTAATAACACCCAATACCGTAAGCCTTTACCGGGCTCAAATGTTGATTACTACGATACCCAAGCCGCCGTCGATGCCATTAAACCTGGCGCATACGCTACACTACCTTACAGTTCGCGTGTATTTGCCGAAAACTTAGTGCGTCGCTGTGAGCCCGAAATGCTAACCGATGCACTGAGCCAAATAATTGAGCGTAAACAAGACTTAGACTTTCCGTGGTATCCGGCACGCGTTGTATGTCACGATATTTTAGGGCAAACCGCACTGGTTGATTTAGCGGGCCTGCGTGATGCTATTGCTGCAAAAGGCGGCGATCCTGCAAAAGTAAATCCGGTTGTACCGACTCAACTGATTGTTGACCACTCATTAGCTGTTGAGCACGCAGGTTTTGATCCCGATGCATTTGAAAAAAACCGCGCCATTGAAGATAGACGCAACGATGACCGTTTTCATTTTATAAACTGGACCAAAACCGCGTTTAAAAATATTGATGTGATCCCACCGGGAAATGGCATCATGCATCAAATTAACCTTGAAAAAATGTCGCCGGTGATTCAAAACCGCGATGGCATTGCATTCCCAGATACCTTAGTAGGTACCGACAGCCATACCCCACATGTTGATGCTTTAGGTGTTATTGCTGTTGGCGTAGGTGGCCTTGAAGCCGAAAGCGTAATGCTTGGGCGCGCATCATATATTCGTTTACCCGATATTGTGGGCGTGGAGCTTTCCGGTAAACGCCAACCAGGCATTACTGCAACCGATATTGTATTGGCTATTACCGAATTTTTACGTGAGCAACGTGTGGTATCGACTTACCTTGAGTTCTACGGTGAAGGGGCTGATGCACTAACCCTGGGTGATAGAGCCACCATTTCGAACATGACCCCAGAATTTGGCGCCACCGCGGCTATGTTCTACATTGACGATAAAACCATTGATTACTTGCGTTTAACAGGCCGTGATGAAGAGCAAATTGCCCTGGTAGAAAACTACGCTAAAACAGCGGGTTTATGGAGCGATAGCTTAAAAACTGCTCAATATGATCGTGTGCTTAAATTTGACCTATCAAGTGTAGGGCGCAACATTGCAGGCCCTTCAAATCCGCATCGTCGTGTATCTACCAGCGATTTAGCAGCGCAAGGTATTTCGGGTGTTGTTGAGAACGAAGAAGGCTTAATGCCAGATGGCGCCTGTATTATCGCCGCGATTACCAGCTGTACTAATACCAGTAACCCACGCAATGTAATTGCTGCAGGTTTATTGGCGCGTAACGCCAATGCAAAAGGTTTAATGCGTAAACCTTGGGTTAAAACCTCATTGGCACCAGGCTCTAAAGCAGTGCAATCGTATCTTGAGGATGCAAAATTATTACCAGAGCTAGAGCAACTTGGTTTTGGTATTGTTGGTTTTGCCTGTACTACCTGTAACGGCATGAGTGGTGCACTAGACCCTAAAATTCAACAAGAAGTGATTGACCGCGATTTATACGCAACAGCGGTGCTTTCGGGTAACCGTAACTTTGATGGTCGTATTCATCCGTATGCAAAGCAAGCATTTTTAGCGTCTCCACCGCTTGTAGTTGCTTATGCAATTGCCGGGACCATCCGTTTTGATATAGAAAAAGATATCCTTGGTAAAGATCAGCAAGGTAACGATGTAACCTTAAAAGATTTATGGCCATCTGATGAAGAAATAGATGCAGTGATCAAGCAAAGTGTTAAGCCTGAGCAGTTTAGAAAAGTATACGAGCCTATGTTTAACTTAACCGTTGATTACGGCGAAGATAACGACCCACTATATGATTGGCGCCCAGAAAGTACCTATATTCGCCGTCCTCCTTATTGGGAAGGGGCATTAGCAGGCGAGCGCAGTATGAGTGGTATGCGTGCATTAGCGGTACTTGGCGATAATATTACAACCGATCATTTATCACCTTCTAATGCGATTATGGCAAGCAGCGCGGCAGGTGAATACTTAACTAAAATGAACGTGCCAGAAGAAGACTTTAACTCGTACGCAACGCATCGAGGCGATCACTTAACCGCGCAACGAGCCACGTTTGCAAACCCTAAACTATTGAATGAAATGGTATTGGATGAAAACGGCGAAGTGAAGCAAGGATCGTACGCACGCATAGAGCCAGAAGGTGAAAACACGCGTATGTGGGAAGCCATCGAAACCTACATGCAACGTAAGCAACCGCTTATTATTGTTGCCGGTGCTGACTATGGTCAAGGTTCGTCTCGCGACTGGGCAGCAAAAGGCGTAAGGCTTGCTGGTGTTCAGGTTATTGCAGCTGAAGGGTTTGAACGTATTCATCGTACTAATTTAATTGGTATGGGCGTTTTGCCGCTTGAGTTTAAGCCAGGCACAACGCGTAAAACACTTAACTTAGATGGTAGCGAAAGCTACGATGTAAAGGGTGAACCAACACCAGGAGCAACTTTGGAATTGGTTATTACACGTAAAAATGGCGAGGTAATAAACGTACCCATGAAATGTCGACTAGATACGCAAGAAGAGCTCTCTATTTATGCGGCAGGCGGTGTGTTACAACGCTTTGCGCAAGACTTTTTAGAAGCTACGCAAGCATCATAAGGACGCACATTTATGTTTAAACCACAAATTAAAGTGCCAGCGACATACATGCGTGGTGGCACCAGTAAAGGCGTGTTTTTTAATTTAACAGATTTACCCGAGCCTGCCCAAGTGGCAGGCGAGGCACGCGATAACTTATTACTGCGCGTTATTGGTAGCCCAGATGCGTACGGTAAACAAACCGATGGTATGGGTGGCGCAACCTCAAGTACCAGTAAAACGGTTATTTTGAGTAAGAGTGAACAGCCCGATCACGATGTTGATTATTTATTTGGTCAAGTTGCTATCGATAAGCCATTCGTTGATTGGAGTGGTAACTGCGGCAATTTAACCTCTGCTGTGGGCGCATTTGCCATCAGCAATGGTTTAGTTGATAAAAGCAGAGTGCCTGATAATGGCATTGCTATTGTGCGTGTATGGCAGGCTAACATTAAAAAAAGCATTTTAGTGCATGTACCTATGGCCAACGCTCAAGTACAAGAAACCGGTGACTTTGAGTTAGATGGTGTTACCTTTCCTGCCGCTGAAGTAAAGCTGGAATTTATTGACCCTGCTGATGGTGATGGCGCGTTATTCCCAACAGGTAATGTGGTGGATGACTTAGAAGTGCCAGGCGTGGGCACGTTAAAAGCAACCATGATCAACGCAGGTATTCCGACTATTTTTGTAAATGCCAGCGATATTGGTTACACCGGTACAGAGCTGCAAGATGATATTAATAGCGATAATGCGGCGTTAACTATGCTTGAAAGCATTCGTGCCCATGGCGCAGTAAAAATGGGCTTAATTAATACTATTAATGAAGCGCAAGCACGCCAACATACGCCTAAAGTGGCTTTTGTTGCTCCAGCAAAAGACTACACAGCCTCAAGTGGTAAGCACATCAATGCCAGCGATATAGATTTGTTAGTACGTGCAATGTCAATGGGTAAGTTACACCATGCCATGATGGGCACAGCCGCCGTGGCTATTGGCACAGCAGCCGCAATTGACGGAACATTAGTTAATTTGGCCGCTGGTGGCGGTGCTATTAACGAGGTTAATTTTGGTCATCCATCGGGCACACTTAAAGTAGGTGCCGAGGCGGTTGTTACAAATGGCCAATGGCAAGTGACTAAAGCGAGTATGAGCCGCAGCGCACGTGTATTAATGGAAGGCTGGGTAAGAGCGCCATTTGATTGTGACTAACTAGCACCCAAAATACGTACTATAGTAAAATAATAAGCCGCGAACTTAACTTAGTTTACGGCTTTTTTATTTAGCAATTCAGTAGGTTGTAAAATGTACTTTGTTGAGGGGTGCTTAATAAACAGCAACATTTTTTCTGTTATGTCGGCAAATATTCACTTATATTAAAATGAACCCTAGCCCGTGTATTTTTTCAATACAGTTTGTACGGAGTACATTAATGGATTTATCAAGGCTAAATGCAGAAAGGTTAATACAAAACTTACAAACCGGTGTGGTGGTGCATTCACCAGACACAGGAATTTTGTATGCAAATCCTGCGGCTTTAAATATTTTACGTTTAACAAAAGAGCAAGCGTTAGGGCGCGACTCGTTTGATAGTAAATGGAAATTACTGGATGAATTTCGTCAACCACTGCAGAGTTCTCAGTATCCTGTTAGTGTTGTTATTAAAACCCAAAAACCATTGATGAATCTTGAAATAGGTATATTTGACAGCTCAAGCGACGAAATTACATGGGTGCTATGTAACGCTTATCCAGAGTTTGATGAGAATAATAACCTCGCAGAGGTAGTGACCACCTTTATCGATATAACCCATCAAAAACAAACGATCCCATTTAAAGAGATAGTTGAACTTGCTAATGATGTTATTTTGGTTACTGAGGCCGACCCTATCATTGAAAATGGACCTAAAATTGTTTATGCAAACCAATCGTTTACTAAAGTAACGGGTTATCATTTAGATGAAGTTAGAGGTAAAACGCCGCGCATTTTACAAGGCGCTAAAACTCAACAAGCCACACGTGATAAAATTAGGCATGCGCTAGAAAATAAACAGCAAGTATCTGAGCAAATACTCAATTATAAAAAATCAGGTGAGCCTTATTGGATTGATATGAATATTTTTCCATTAAAAAATGCGTTAGGTGAGGTGGATTACTATGCAGCGATTGAGCGCGATATTACAAAAATGAAGCAGTATCAAGCACAACTAAAAGATTTAACCATTAAAGATCCGCTTACTAATTTGCTCAACCGAAGAGGGTTTATGGAAACAGCTAAACTTGCACTTGATGAGTGTATTAAAGACAGCCAGCACTTAACCCTTACGATGATAGATATAGATCACTTTAAGCGCATTAACGACCAATTTGGCCACGAAGGCGGAGATAGTGTGTTGCAAAGCATAGCTGCTACGCTTAAATCATTTTGTGACAGTGATGATATTATAGCGCGTTTAGGAGGAGAAGAGTTTTGCATTGTTTCGCCTACCAAATGTGTCAGTACCGTTGTTAAAACCTTAGCAAAGTTGCAAGATCATTTAAAAGATAACCCAGTGCAGTTATCAAGTGGCGGGCAGGTGAGTTATACAATAAGCAGTGGTGTATCAAGTTTGACTTCTGAGTCGTATTCGCTGCAGGGATTATTAAGAAATGCCGATACCGCACTTTATAATGCAAAAACAACCGGACGGAACCAAACGGTGGTGTTTAACCAAAGCTTAGACTATGAGTAGATAAAACTGAAAACAGGCACGCTCAAATTTAGCTGTCTATGGCTTAATCAAGGTTATAACACTGCTGTTTTTTTAGTTTTTATGAAGCGCTCAAATTCATTATTTGCACGCATAATAAGCAGTCAGAGCTGTTAATAAAATTACATAGCCAACACCTGCAACGAAAAAACTTTACGTCCTATTTAGAAAAACGCCTCTCCAATACTGGTTTTACCCATAAACACAGTGATTTATTGATGACTTTAGTTGAGTTTGCGACACACGATGAAAATAGCAAATTTTCTAGTTATTGCCATTAAGTTATTAGTATTAAAGCAGCACCACTAAATATCATGTTGTTGTAGGCCAAGTGTCTTGAATTTGGTTGCTAGGGTATTTTGTGCAAGTGTTTTTTTTACTATTTTATAAAGTGTGTTTACATTAAGTTGGTGTGTAGGGCGAATTAATAACTGGTTTTTATAGGTTTGCGCGACGCGTTCAGATATAAGCAGCTTTTTTTTACTTTCTGGGTATTTATTGAGGTATTGATTTAAGTAAGAACGGGTAACAATTGCCATATCGCTGCGTTTTTTTAATACTAATTCAATACTTTTTTTATGACTGCTCAGTAACGTCATTTTATTTTCGTTTTCAAGTATTGATGGATTGTTTTCAAAGTTTGCTAACTGATAATGATAGCCTAAAATCCCAATGAGGGTTTTATCGTCTAAGTTATCAAACCAAGCTTGTGACTTTGCAAATTGCTTTAAAGCAATAAATACTTCGCTGTCTGTTGCTATCACAGGGGAGTTACTGATTATATGGTTGCCTTGCAGCCACCCCCAGTTTGGATCTTCAAAAAATACCGCATCGAACAAACCTTGCTGATAATCTTTAAAGCGCCGAATAGGTGTGGTGAGCACAAGCTCAAAATGATAGTCAGATTGTATTTTATTGAGTTCGCTAATTAGCTCTACGGTGAGACCTGAAGCTCGGCCGTCAACAATCTCTATGTAGGGAGGAAATTCATAGCCACCCACTTTGACCAGAGTTTTAGCTTGAACTTGCCCAGCAAAAATAAATAGCAATAGTAATGTAATGAGTGCGGCAGACTTCACAGGTAAATCCTTTCCTAGAATACTTTCTGATATTTAATCTTATAAAATAGCCTACTTGTTAACATAGTATTAATCTTCAAGCAATAAATTCTGATTTTGCAACGTGATTAAATGGATGTTACCTGATATTTATTAAGGAAGTTTAGAGCGTGAGCGTTTTTTCTTGGTATGTTTTTTGATGTTGGGCGTTGCTTGATGGTGGTAGGTTACACAATGTCGGGTGGCGCGGCTTCGCCACTTAACCGACCTACGTTCCCAACAATGAACGTAGGTTGGATAAGCCGGAGGCGTCGTCCGACGATGTTGGATAATTCAAAGGCGTTATCCTACGATATTGAATAACCCAGAGGTATTAGCCGTTTATTATAAGGAGATTTTTTGTGAGATATCGTCGAAATTATCAACCGGGAGGAACGTATTTTTTTACGGTTAATTTGCAGGATCGTAAAGAGTCATTATTGGTTGAGCATATTGATTTATTGCGTGGAACTGTACGCTGGGTAAAAATGCATAAACCATTTTATATTGATGCGTGGGTGGTGTTGCCTGATCATATACATGCAGTGTTAACTTTACCCAAAGGTGATAGCGATTATTCTGGCCGTTGGCGCGAAATTAAAAAACGTTTTTCTAAAGGCTTGCCTAAAAACGAACATTTATCACTCGCACGCGTTAATAAAAATGAACGAGGGATTTGGCAACGCCGTTTTTGGGAGCATACCATTGTTGATGAACGTGATTATTGGCACCATGTAAATTATGTGCATTTTAACCCGCTTAAACATGGTTTGGTTGAACGGGTGGTTGATTGGCCTTATTCAAGCTTTCATAAAGCGGTCGCATCAGGAATGTACAGCCGTAATTGGTGTGGGGAATAATATAATATATTTTATGTCGGGTGTTTCACCCATGTCGGGTGGCGCGGCTTCGCCACTTAACCGACCTACGTTCTTTTTGAATTGGTACGACCGAGTGGATTCGAACCACCGACCTCTACCATGTCAAGGTAGCGCTCTAACCAGCTGAGCTACGGTCGTACAATTTTTTTTGGATTCTTAAATGTTGGTACGACTGAGTGGATTCGAACCACCGACCCCTACCATGTCAAGGTAGTGCTCTAACCAACTGAGCTACAGTCGTACTGTGAGTTTACGTACTATTTAATTCATCCATGAAGCTTCATCCTGTCGGCGTCCTGCCTCCACCTCGTTCGGCTGCGAAGCTTCGCTTCGGTCCAATCTCGCCCAACTGAGCTACAGTCGTACTTCTGTATTTAAGAATTGTTAATTGCTTAACAACGGTCGCTAATATATAGCGTGATGAGTGGTGAATCAAGCATGTTTATGGTTTTTAAGTTTATTTGCCGTTTTTTTATTCATATTGGACTGATTTCGCACGTTTTATAAAATTTTTGCCACCAGATAACATGCTCTTTTGCTGACGCTTTTAGCTGAGAGAGTAAGTTGTTAGAATTTGGGTCAAGTAGGGCGTTTACCGCTTCACTACTCACTGCTTGATTAAACCACAGCTGCATATAAAGCGGCTGCAATGTTTCTAAATACCCGCTCAGCTGTGCTTGATAAGGCTGTATTTGTTTTAAATAATATTTATTAAATATATTACTGACAATTTTAGCCTGCTGCTTGTTTTTACCCTTTGGGCATATATCTTCAAACGTTAAAGTATTTACAAACTGGGTTGCCGCATAATTTAAGCTAATTTGTTCTCGCGCAGCTTGAATAAGCTGTTGGTCAAATTTGTATCTGTTGAGCGGTTCAAGCGCTGACAAAATATCATCGCTGTTTATTGCCATACTCTTTTTCGTTTCTATTTGGTGTTTTATGGTAGTTAGCTTTTTAAGTGCCTCAACTGTGTCGCTAAACCCAGCTGGTTGGGTGCTGAGTTCTTGGCCAGTTAGCTGCCAAGTGCTGCTCAGTTCAGGTTCACTATATAAAACATTATTAAAATAATGAGTGAGTTGAGTTTGTTTTTGGGTTTTTGCCGCTGCAATTTTACTGTGAACGTTGCTTTGTTTATCTAAGGTGCTTAAACAGTTTTGCGCGCTTTGAATAAAATCTATTTGGTACTTTAATTGGCTAGCAGCGGTGGCTGTTTTGCCTAATTGATTATTATGCTCGCTTATCAGAACGTTAAGTTTACATTGGCTAATACCAGCTAGTTCAGTTATGCCAATTTTAATGGCAGGTTGCAACGCTTCAACTGGCTCTACTAAGGCTAATTGTTGCAGTGGCTTTGTGTGTGGCTCAGGCGTTTGTAAGGTATTACTCAAGCGAGACAAATAGGTTTTATTTGCCTCACTGGGCTGCTCTGAGCAGCCCAAAAGCACCATACAACATGCCGCCAATAACCAATTAAGCGGCAGTTTGGTATAGATTGATTGTTTAAGTGAGAATAAATGGTTCACGTTTAAATCGCCTATGAACGGTCAGCATCAGTAGTATAGCTGCAACTGATAAGCCAACGATAATGCCTATCCAAAAACCATGCGGGCCCATTGCTGGCACTATCATGTCTGTTCTTGCTAATACGTAGCCTAAACTAAAGCCGATTAACCAATAAGAAATAAAAGTGATATACGAAATCGGCGCTGTGTGTTTTAAACCACGTAAAATACCGTTTGCAGCTACTTGTAATGCATCAGGAAGTTGGTAAATACAGGCTAAAATCATAATTGATGAAGCAAGCGCAAGTACCGCAGGGCTATCGCTATATAATTGGCTGATCACATCACGCCCTATAAATGTAATAAAAGCGATAAACAACGCAACCATAGCCGCCATAATATAACTTGTCGATACCGCTACTTTTAATTGATCTAAATGATTTTGCCCAAATAAATTACCAATTCGTATGCTAATGGCAATTGAGAGGCTCAGAGGCATCATAAATAACAGTGCAGTCACACTGGCTGCAATTTGATGGCCAGACACAGCCACCGCACCCAAATGCGCAATAAACAGAGGAATACAGGCAAACAAGGTCACTTCAAAAAAAGTAGCGAGTGAAATAGGAATACCGAGTTTGGTAATAATACCAATGGTTTTAAAATTGGGTTTTTCAAAGCCAGTTAATAAGCCTTTGGCATCTATTTTTTTACTCAGCTGGCAATAAGTAACTTGCGCAATAGCCATTACAGTAAATACCAGTGCGGTGGCAATACCACAGCCAGCGCCCCCAAATGCGGGTAGACCAAATAAGCCCTTAATAAAAATATAATTGAGTGGGATATTTACCGCAAGTCCGAGTAGGCTGATATAAAACGCAGGCTTGGTCATCCCCATGCCTTCGGTCATATTTCTATACACGGTAAAAATTAAAAAGCCAAATACACCCCATTTAACAAAATGAATGTAGTCAAAAGCAAGTCCTGCAATCGCCGGGGTGGTATCTAGCTGTAAAATAACGGTGTTGGCAAGCTGGGCAGCACAAAAACCTGCAATACTCAAAAGGAGCGTTAAATAAAGCGCTTGCTGAAAATAATGGCTAATGCCGTTGCGGTCTTTAGCACCCGCAAATTGAGCAATGACTCCCGTTAGGGCTAATAAAATACCTTGTATTGCTAATAAAATTGGGTTCCATATTCCTGTAGCGATTGACAGTGCAGCGAGATCGGTTGGACTCACTTGTCCGGCCATAATGGTATCAACCACTGACATTAATACTAAGGTCACTTGTGCTAAAAAAACGGGAAAGGCGAGGGAAAGTAAACGTTTAGCTTCCCAACTACAAAAAGTCATAAAAAACAGCTATTCAGAAAAACATGGGCGCATTGTAGTCTATTGTGATTGCTCTATCTATGTAGACAATCAGCGAATCTATTAAATTGCTGCATAAGCTTACTTTTGTTGCGAATAAAAGTGCTATTAAGTGAATTATTTTAGCGATTGATACGTTAAACTAGCACTTTGTTAGAAATAGAAGCGATTTTTATGTTTACCGGTATTATTCAAACTCAAGCAACAGTAGTCTCTAGAACCCATAGGCAGGGTGTATTACGTTTAGTCGTTTCTGTTAATGAGCAATACGTAAAGCATTTAGACTTAGGTGCTAGCATCGCTATAAATGGTTGCTGCTTAACGGTAGTTAAAGTAGAGCTTAGTAATCAAGATGTAGTGGCTCAAGTGCATTTTGATGTTATTGACGAAACTTTGCAGCTTACTAACCTTGGACAACTGGAATTGGGTAGTTTAGTCAATTACGAGCGTTCTGTGTCGTTTGGTACTGAGCTGGGTGGGCACATAGTCTCTGGCCATATTCATTGTACTGCCAAAATAGTGCAAATAGTTAAACTAGAAAATAACTACAAAATGCAGCTTAGCCTTCCAAAAAAATGGCAAAAATATGTGTTATACAAAGGGTTTGTATCTATTAATGGCGCCAGTTTAACGGTTGGTAATATTGATGAGCATGGCTTTTGGTTACACTTAATACCAGAAACACTCGATATTACTAATTTAGGTGCAGCCGTTGTAGGTGATGAATTTAATATAGAAGTTGATCAGCAAACATACACTATTATAAACACCGTCGAAAACTACATGCGCCAACATAGCTAAAATATTTGTTCGTCATCGCTGTCCACGTGTAACTCTAACTTATTACGTGCATAGTCTATATGCATATTTAAATGAATTAGATTACAGCAAGCACTGCATTCTTCATAGTAGTCTTGGTCGCCCATACTGGCATCAAGGTCTAAATGAATATGGTGTCCACAATGTGGGCAGGCGATACGTTGTGATAAAAAGTCTTTCATAACACCCCCTTAAAAATTAAGTTATTTTACCTAGATAGCACATAACGGCTTAATACTAAGTAGCTTGAACTCTGACTAAATGATTTACTCATATTGAGCTATCAACAGTGACTTATTACAAGTAAATTTAATGCAATTAGCGTTAAAAATAACGCTCGAATAGATTTATTTTTTAGAGTTCAAGTATAAGTATAGTGCTTATATTTTGTTTACTCATTTATTTAAGTTTAGTAGTTTTTCAACGTGTTCTTTAGCCTGATTTAAGTAATGGCCTGCATAAATATTGGCATGGTTTAAAATAGGGTAAAGCTGATAAATAAGCTTGCGATGTTGGTAGTTCTGAGCGAGAGGGTAACGGTGATCATAAGCGCTATAAAATTCATCGGGTAATGGGGCAAAAAGCTCACTCATAGCAATATCGACCTCTCGATCACCGTAATAGCAGGCAGGGTCAAATAGGGTCGGAATATTATTTACAAATCCCATGTTTCCGCGCCAAAAGTCGCCATGTAATAACGAGGGCAAAACATGATGATTATGCAGTTGCTCTTTTACTAAATTTATCAGTTGTTCGGGGTCTGCCAGCACAATGTCTTTTTCAGCTAATAGCTGTAATTGCCAACCAATACGTTCTTCTGCAAAAAATACATCCCATTTTTTATGCCATTGATTTGGTTGAGGCGTAGAGCTTAAATAATTGTCTGTATCAAAACCAAACATCGCTTGCTCATGTTTTTGATGTAACATGGCAAGGTGTTCACCCATCGTTGACCAATGCGTGTGGGGAAGGTCATCAAGTGTAAGCCACTCTAATACAATAAACGCATATTCTATATTGGCGCCAGTTGTAATACAGTCGGGCACCATAAATATACTGTTTTGAGTGAGTTGTTTTAAGCCCTGTGCTTGTGCTTCAAAGCGATCGAGCTCATTCTTTTGCGCAATTTTAACTAAATAATTGTGCTTGCCATCACTTATATGGAAAAGCTTATCGGTTGATGTGTTTTGCAACTGACGTTTATGGGTGTGTTTAAAATCGTAATGGATAGCTTGGCTGATCTGTTGATTGATTGTTTTCCACATAACAATTGCTCACCTTTTAAACCTATAAATAAACTATGGCAAAAAGGGATTAAATAAACAAATTAATCGGTGTAAAATTAAGACTATCAATTTCTGATACAAATCACTGAAACGGAATAAAAATGAATAAAAGTTTTATCACTAACTTATTGGCAGCGTGTTGTGTTGTTATTGGTTTTGTATTTGATCAAACCATTGTACTTTCGGTGGGCTTATTTGCACTCTCTGGTGCGGTTACAAACTTACTCGCTATTCATATGCTATTTGAAAAAGTCCCGTTTTTATATGGTTCGGGGGTGATTGCGCTCAAGTTTGAAAGCTTTAAAGTAGCTATAAGAAATTTAATACTTACGGAGTTCTTTTCTGAGCATAAAATAGACAAGCTTCTAAGCAAGGCGCAGCCAAGGATAGACTTTGAATCGGTAATTGAAAAGGTAGATTTAAATCCCGCTTTCGATAATTTGTTAGTGGTGATAGAGCAATCACAATTTGGCAGCATGCTGGCAATGTTTGGCGGTACAGAGGCGGTAGAGCCAATGCGAGAAAAATTTATCGAAAAAATGCAATTATCACTGGTGCAAATAAGCGGCACCGACGATTTTAAAATGCTACTAAGCGATATGCTTACTCAAGGCAATAACGCGGAAAATTTACATAATACAGTACTCAAATTAGTGGATGAACGCTTAGATGAACTCACCCCTAAAATGGTAAAAGAAATAATTCAAACTATGATCCGCGAACACTTAGGCTGGCTCGTTGTATGGGGTGGGGTATTTGGTGGCTTGTTTGGTTTGTTGGCAGCGCTTATTTAATAATAAATACACGTTAAGCAGGTACTAAGCCCTGCTTAACATGTTTGATTCGCGTAAATTGAACGTATTAAAACCGATTTCCTAGTCATAATTTAGGTTATTTAGATCCCGCCATAATAACCACCATCAGTTTATTTACCTTTGCCAAATCCCTTATTGATGTGCTGGTGGTAGCCTCAATATTGAAAAAGCGTGCAGATTTGTCTAAATCATAAAGCGCTACAAAATCATTCATTGATAAATCATTGCAGCGTAATTTTTTGCCAATTACATGCTTGTTGGTATGGAGCTCTTTAATTGTTTTGTGCAGTGTCAGTTGTTTGTTAGATGCAACGGCCATGCAAACTTGTGTACCGGGTGATGAATCAGCGGCAACAAAAGTGGTTGCCATTACAGGCGCTGTTAATGTTGCTGCGCCCAATAATACAGTTGAATATAGAGTTGCTTTGAAAGAAATCATAGTATTTGCCTCTTTGTTTATGTGCAAGTTAAGTATTGTTTAATGTAGCCAGAATGTTATTAACTGAATGAGGCAAGCTGTAAGAAGATGTGTATATAAATTATGCAATTTTGTAGGTGTATGAAAAGTTGTTCATAGTAACCTGAACTATGGATAATAAATCTATCTCAAGCAGCTATTTTCAGCGCTAACTGCGTTGAATTTACTTGCAATAGGCCCACTATTGACGCGAAAATTCGCCTTGTTTTTACTGTAAATTTCTGGCTGGAGAAAATGAGCTAAGTTATTGATATAATTCAATATGTTAGTCAATCTATTAACCAAAATTCAGGTTAAGTAATTTATTTTTGACACACTTTAGCGTTTTCATACTGAAATATTTTTTCAGACTGTTATTATCGCGCCCTAAATTTGTGGCATTTTATATTTTTGGAGCGCAATTGTGAATAAAACGTTAGCCAGTTACTACCAGCAAGCTTATGCGTGTGAGCAACAGCATTTTAACCAATGTTTTTATTGCGGTTGTGAGGCAACAGAGCGCGATCATTGCCCACCATTGCACATGTTACAAAGTATTATTGATTTAGGCGAAGAAGCAGATTTTGTTGCTATTGCGGCTTGTTATGAATGCCATGCATTACTTCATAATGAACGCTTAATGACCATTGATGAGCGTTTTAGTAAGCTTAAAAAGAAACTCTCAAATAAATACGCCAAGCCCTTACGTGTGTACAACATGTGGGAAGAAAGCGAGCTTGGCGACATGAGCGATGAATTTGCGCACAGCATTCAAGCGGGCATGAAACTCGGTAAAGAAGCGGCTGAGCGACTCGCCTTTACAGGGTTTAGTTATGCCACTGAAGAAGCGCGCGTTACGGTGCGCGAAAAAACCAAAGAGTTTGATGTAGAAGGCACCGTATTTACCGACTTTAAAGAAGCGCTTAACTATTGCATTACTGTATTAGAAGTACAAAAAAGTGATTTTTATAAAATTTTAGTCGAGGATTATCAAGGCGATTTTAATAAGGCATTGAGCCAATACAGGCATCGTCATGATAAAGTCACCGCCGCAAAAGATGGTAATACATTAATTAAAGATTTTTCAAAATTACATAAGCAAAATTCGGATTTTGTAACCCGAACGGTTAAACACTTTATCAGTAAAGATCCATCGCTCACCACAGAAGGGGCACTGGATAAGCTTTATAACAATTATATAAAAAAATAATTACAGAAACTCACCTTAAATAACCGCCTTTTCACCTGTTTTTTTAGCTTTATGCGTTTGCTTTCGCTAAAGTAGTAAAAAAACAGGAGAACCTAAAAACATGCAAAAATTTGCTCCCTCATTGTTAGCTGTTGGTTTAGCAGCGGCTCTTGTTGGTTGCCAAGAAAGCAGCCCGCAAGATGCAAAAGTAACTATTAATAAAAACCCATACCCAAGTACTTATCAACCCGTTGCTACATCAAGCACATTAATTACCAATGCCACTGTATTAACTGGCACGGGTGAGCGTTTAGATGAAGCCGATGTATTACTTATTGATGGTAAAGTACAGCAAGTTGGTAAAGATTTAACCGCTAACGCAGACACCACTATCGATGCGCAAGGCAAATGGGTAACACCAGGTATTATTGATGTTCACTCTCATTTAGGTGCTTATCCAAATCCGTCGGTTGAGTCTCACCAAGATGGCAACGAAATGACCAGCCCAAATACAGCAGAAGTATGGGTTGAGCATTCAATTTGGCCACAAGATCCAGGCTTTAATCGCGCACGTGAAGGCGGTATTACCTCGTTACAAATTTTACCAGGTTCAGCTAATTTATTTGGTGGACGTGGCGTTACCCTTAAAAATGTACCGGCTCACACCATGCAAGGGATGAAGTTTCCTGATGCACCATACGGTTTAAAAATGGCGTGTGGTGAAAACCCTAAACGCGTTTATGGCCGTAAAGGTGAATTACCGATGACACGTATGGGTAACATGGCAGGCTATCGCACAGCTTGGATTGGCGCTCAAGAGTACAAACGTGCTTGGGACAAATACGATGCTGATTACGCTGCGGGTAAAAACCCAGAAGCTCCACACCGCGATATTAAATACGATACCCTTCGCGGTGTTTTAGAAGGTGAGGTTCGTATTCACAATCACTGTTATAAAGCTGAAGAAATGGCGATGATGATCGACCTTTCTAAAGAGTTTAATTACCATGCGGGTACATTCCATCACGGTATTGAAGCCTATAAAATCGCAGATTTACTGGCTGAAAATGGCTCGTGTGCAGCACTTTGGCCAGACTGGTGGGGCTTTAAAATGGAAGCCTACGATATGGTACAAGAGAACGTAGCGATTGTTGATGCAGTTAAAAACTCATGTGCCGTTGTGCATTCAGACTCAGACACGACCATTCAGCGCTTAAATCAAGAAGCCGCAAAAGTAATGTACAGTGCAAACCAAAATGGTTTTGATATTTCTGAGCAGCATGCAATTAAGTGGATCACGGCTAATGCCGCTAAATCACTCGGCATTGAAGATAAAACAGGCTCACTTGAAGCGGGTAAACAAGCTGATGTGGTTATTTGGAATCAAAGCCCATTTAGCGTTTACGCAAAAGCAGAGCAAGTGTTTGTTGATGGCGCAAAAGTTTACGATAGAAACGATAGCGCATTCCAAGCACAAAGTGATTTTATGTTAGGTCAACAATAAGGAGCACCCAGAATGAAAAAATTATCACGTTCGTTTTCGCTTTCTCTGGTTGCTGCAGGGTTACTAACATCGGGTGCGGTGAGCGCTCAATCTCTTGCTATAATTAACGCAACACTGCATACATCCTCAGATCAAGGCGTATTAGAGTCTGCCAGCATCGTAATGAATGATGGCAAAATCACTGCAATTAATCCTAGCGATGTTAAAGCAGATAAAATTATTGATGCCAAAGGTCAAATCGTGACCCCTGGTTTTATTGCCACTGTAAATCAACTTGGTTTAGTTGAAGTAGGTGCGGTTGCAGGCTCTCGCGATGCGGGAGAAGAAAAAGCAGGTATTGATTTTGATGCAAGCTTGGCATTTAACCCTCGTTCAAGCCTAATCCCTTATGCACGTAAAGGCGGTGTTACTCGCGATTTGATCACCCCGTACGGCGGTGACAGCATATTTGCAGGCCTTGCCAGTGTGGTGGATTTAAGCGGCAGCTTTGAAAGCGTAAACAAAAAGCAAGCGGCATTAGTGGTTCATTTGGGTGAGCGAAGCAAAGGCTCTCGTGCATTTACATTGCAAACACTGATCAATAAGTTAGATGAGCACCAAACTAAAGCAAGCAAAGAAGCTAAAAAAGACGATGCTAAGCCAAGTGCTGAAGATAAAATAATGGCTAAAGTACTAAAAGGCGATATGCCATTACTAATTAGTGTGTCGCGTGCATCGGATATTGTTGAACTTATAAAAGTGAAACAGCAGTTTGGGGTAAATATTGTTCTTAATGGTGCGCAAGATGCCGTTGTAGTTAAAGATCGTATCGCAAAAGCGGGTATTCCTGTGATCATCAGTGCAATGGATAACTTACCAGGCAGTTTTGATTCATTACATGCAAGCCTAAATAATGCCGGCATACTAGAAAAAGCAGGTGTTAAAGTACTTTTAACTGTGGGTGGCGATGCTAGTCATAATGTTTACCAGCTCCGCTATGATGCCGGTAATGCAGTGTCTTATGGTATGAGCCAGCAAGGCGCATTAAAAGCGATGACTTCAAATGTGGCTGATGTATTTGGTATTAATGCGGGTAGCTTAGAAGTAGGTAAAGCCGCTGATGTTGTAATGTGGAGTAATGACCCGTTTGAGCTGAGCAGCCACGTAAATAAAATGTTTATTAATGGGGTTGAGGTAAGTACTGAATCTCGCCAAGATAAACTGCGTGAGCGATATACAACAGAATCAAACATGCCACGTGCATACACTAAATAAACTTGTTTAGTTGAATTTAAAGGCCGCATTAGCGGCCTTTTTTATGAACAGCTTTTACTTATACCAATCTGCAAAGTAAACCACTTAAACAAGCGAATTGGTATTAGGCACAAAAAAAGGCGCTCTTTGGAGCGCCTTTTCATTCATTTTATGGATTTATACCAGTTTAGATAAAATCTCGTTAAATGTTGTGCTTGGGCGCATTGCTTTAAAAGCTGCATCGTCATTTGGCTGGAAGTATCCGCCAATGTCCATTGCTGGGCCCTGTGCATCGTTTAGCTCGCTAACAATTTGCTCTTTGTTAGTTTCAAGGTCGCTAGCAATTTGCGTAAACTGCGCTTTAAGCTCGCTGTCATCATTTTGCTTAGCAAGTTCTTGTGCCCAGAATAAAGATAAGAAGAAATGAGAACCACGGTTATCAATCTCTTTTACTTTACGTGAAGGCGACTTGTTTTCAGCTAAGAATGTGCCGGTAGCTTTATCAAGCGTATCTGCAAGTACTTGTGCTTTTTTGTTACCTGTTGTTGTGCTTAGGTGCTCAAGTGACGCAGCAAGTGCTAAGAATTCACCTAAAGAATCCCAACGTAAGTGGTTTTCTTTCTCAAATTGTTGAACGTGCTTAGGAGCAGAGCCACCCGCACCAGTTTCAAATAAACCACCGCCATTCATTAGTGGCACAATTGAAAGCATTTTAGCACTGGTACCCAATTCTAAAATTGGGAATAAATCTGTTAAGTAATCACGTAACACGTTACCCGTTACAGAAATTGTGTCTTTACCTTCTTTGATGCGTGCTAGTGAGAACAACGTCGCATCCATTGGCGATAAAATTTGAATATCTAGGCCAGCAGTGTCGTGATCTGGCAGGTATTTATTTACTTTTTTGATTAGCTCAGCATCGTGTGCACGTTCTGCATCTAACCAGAAAATAGCCGGATTACCTGTTGCGCGAGCGCGGTTTACTGCAAGTTTAACCCAATCTTGAATAGGTGCATCTTTAACCTGACACATGCGCCAGATATCGCCTTTCTCAACACTGTGCTCAAGTAATGTATTACCGTTTGTGTCTACAACACGGATAGTACCGTCAGCTTTTGCTTCAAATGTTTTATCGTGTGAGCCGTACTCTTCTGCTTTTTGAGCCATAAGGCCAACGTTTGGTACGCTACCCATAGTCGTAGGATCAAATGCACCGTACTCTTTACAAAAATCAATCGTTGCTTGGTAAACGCCAGAGTAACAACGATCTGGAATTACAAAGCTTGTGTCTTGTAATTTATCGTCTTTATTCCACATTTGACCGCTTGAACGAATTGCAGCAGGCATAGAGGCATCGATGATCACATCACTTGGTACGTGTAAGTTTGTAATACCGCGATGAGAATCAACCATTGCGATAGCAGGGCGGTCAGCGTAAACAGCTTGAATGTCAGCTTCAATTTCTTCGCGTTTAGCGTCATCTAAAGTTTGAATTTTAGAGTACACATCACCTAAACCGTTATTTACATCAACACCTAGCTCTTCAAAAAGTGCACCGTGTTTTGCAAAAACGTCTTTGTAAAATACTTTTACAGCGTGACCAAAGATGATCGGATCAGATACTTTCATCATGGTCGCTTTCATATGAAGCGAAAATAACACGCCTTTTTCTTTAGCTGCATTAATTTCAGCTTCAAGGAATGCTTGTAATTTTGCAGCACTAATACGTGATGCATCAATTACTTCACCAGCAAGTAGCGGTGTGCTTTGCTTAAGTACAGTGATATCGCCATTAGCCGCTACGTGTTCAATACGAACATCTGTTGCTTCATCAACAGTTAGTGACTGCTCTGAACCAAAGAAGTCACCTTCTTCCATGCTTGCAACATAAGACTGTGAATCTTTGCTCCATGCACCCATAGAATGTGGGTTATTACGTGCATATTCTTTTACTGAACTTGGTGCGCGACGGTCAGAGTTACCTTCACGAAGTACAGGGTTTACTGCACTGCCTTTAATTTTGTCATAGGCGGCTTGAATCGCTTTTTCTTCATCGTTTTTAGGTTCTACAGGGTATTCTGGAAGTGCATAACCTTTTTCTTGAAGCTCTTTAATTACAGCGCGAAGTTGTGGAACTGAGGCACTGATGTTCGGTAATTTAATGATATTAGCTTCTGGTGTTTTCGCCATTTCGCCAAGTTCTGCAAGTGCATCACCAATGCGTTGTTCCTCTGTTAGGTAATCCGGGAAGCTCGCAATAACACGACCAGCGAGTGAGATGTCGCGTGTTTCAACTTCAACACCTGCCGCATTTGTGTACGCTTGGATAATTGGTAACAACGAATACGTTGCTAATGCCGGAGCTTCGTCCGTTTTTGTATAGATAATTTTTGATGTCATCATCATTCCTAGATAGTAGGCCGCATTGGCCAAATTCAACAATGCAAAGAAATCATCGCCTAATACCTTATAAATAAAGTATTAATGTATGCAATGAGTAGTCTGTTAGGTGTTGGTACTCGTATAACCTAAACAAGGTAAGAATAATCACACCTGACGGACTAGTGTCTTTTATAACTAAAATTTATGTAAATCTAAACTAGCCATTAGGCTAAAGTAATTACGTTTTACAGGATAAAGAGTGTAACAAGCTTGGCTAAAAAGGGCTAGGATTACGCGCTAAACGCCAGCAGTTAAACATCTAATAGTGAAATTATTGGGGTAGATAAAATAAAATCAAGGAGTGGGGTTGAATTATCGAACAATGAAGCAATTAATATGGAAGTGGTTAGGGGTTTTAGGGAATTAAGCGAGGATCTAAATAGGTCGCTCGCTTTAGTCTCATATTTACAATCACTCTAAAATATCGCCGTTAGGGGCTATATTAGTAGCGTGTAGACCTTTAGGGCCTTGTTGTAATTCGAAGGTAACATCTTGACCAGCTTTAAGCGTCTTGTATCCGTCCATTACAATAGTGGAGTAATGAGCAAAAATGTCGTTCTCGCAACCGTCTTCTACGATGAAACCAAAACCTTTGGCGTTGTTGAACCATTTGACTTTACCACAAGCCATACTTCTACATCCTTCTATAAGTTGACTAATTTAGTTATCCTAAACTGTATTGTTTGCTAGACTGACTAAGGTTTAATCAATCACCATTTGACTGTAGTTTATTTAAGCAACCAGTCAAGTGTTTTGGGTTGTTTTTAACATTTTATTTATTTTTTATTCAAGTTTGCTTGAGTTACAAAGACAAGACTATATTTAATTATGAGTGGTATGAAAGATTCTGGTGTTATCGACACCGTTCGCGATAGTGAAAAGCAAAAGTTGCAGCCACCGCGAAAATATAAAGTTGTGTTAAACAACGATGATTACACGCCGATGGATTTTGTAATTGAGATCTTGATGACGTTTTTTAATATGGATAGCGATAGAGCAACTGATGTGATGCTGCAAATACATCAGCAAGGTAAGGGCATTTGTGGTGTTTACAGCGCAGATGTAGCACATACCAAGGCTGAGCAAGTTAACCGCTACTCAAGGGATAACGAGCATCCACTGCTATGTAGTTGTGAGCAGGAATAAATACCACAAAGGTGAACTTTCATCTTTGAAGTGCGGTATAAAAATTATTATCTCTGTAAGGGGTTGCCAATGCTAAATAAAGACTTAGAACTAACTTTGAACACCGCGTTTCGTGAAGCGCGTACACGTCGTCATGAGTTTATGACCGTAGAGCATCTTTTATTAGCTCTACTCGATAATCCATCAGCTGGAGAAGCGCTTAATGCGTGTGGTGTTGACATTTCTGGATTAAAAACAGAGTTACTTGAATTTATTGATGAAACCACACCGGTTATTCCTGATTTAGAAGAAGAACGCGAAACTCAACCAACGCTTGGTTTTCAGCGTGTATTACAGCGCGCGGTATTTCATGTGCAATCTTCGGGAAAAAATGAAGTGACTGGTGTAAATGTGCTGGTGGCTATTTTTTCTGAGCAAGAAAGCCAAGCAGTTTATTTACTTAAAAAGAATGATATTTCTCGTCTTGATATTGTTAATTTTATTTCTCATGGGATTGCCAAAGGTGACGACGAATTAGGCGATGACACTGACGATATACATGAAGAAGTGCAAGAAGTTGCCAGTGAAGAAGCGAGTAAGCTCGACAGCTTCACCACTAATCTCAACATACAAGCCAAAGAGGGCAACATTGACCCTCTAGTTGGTCGCGACAGCGAAGTAGAACGCACCGTACAGGTGTTGTGTCGTCGTAAAAAGAACAACCCATTACTGGTTGGTGAAGCTGGCGTGGGTAAAACTGCCATTGCCGAGGGCTTAGCCTATCGTATTGTTAACGAACAAGTGCCTGAAGTTATTGCTGATGCGGTTGTCTACTCTTTAGATATGGGCGCATTACTTGCTGGTACTAAATACCGAGGCGATTTTGAGAAGCGCTTTAAAAGCTTATTAAAAGAGCTGCAAGCTAAACCAGGCTCTATTTTATTTATAGATGAAATTCATACCATTATCGGTGCAGGTGCTGCATCGGGTGGGGTAATGGATGCCTCAAACTTAATTAAACCGCTACTTTCTAGTGGACAATTGCGTTGTATGGGTTCTACCACCTATGGTGAGTACAAAAACATTTTTGAGAAAGACCGTGCCTTGGTACGTCGCTTTCAAAAAATTGATGTGCTTGAGCCCAGTGTGGAAGACACCACTAAAATTCTTAACGGCTTAAAAGAGCGTTATGAAGCACACCATGGTATTCGTTACACGCAAAAAGCGTTGAAGGCGGCAGCCGAGCTTAGCGCTAAGTACATTAACGAACGTCATCTGCCTGATAAAGCGATTGATGTTATTGATGAAGCGGGTGCAAGCCAACGCTTGTTACCTACCTCTAAACGTAAAAAAACGATTGGTGTTTCTGATATCGAGCTGATTGTGTCAAAAATGGCGCGTATCCCGCCACAAAATGTATCATCGTCTGATAAAGAAACGCTGAAAAACTTAGACCGTAACTTAAAAATGTTAGTGTTTGGACAAGATCAGTCTATTGATGCATTAACTTCTGCCATTCGTTTGTCGCGTTCAGGTTTAGCGAATGAGAACAAACCGGTTGGTTCGTTCTTATTTGCAGGCCCAACGGGGGTCGGTAAAACTGAGGTTACCAAGCAATTAGCTAAATGTATGGGCGTTGAGTTTATTCGTTTTGATATGTCTGAATATGTTGAGCGCCATGCGGTGAGCCGTTTAATTGGTGCGCCTCCGGGTTATGTTGGTTTTGAACAAGGCGGCTTACTAACAGAAGCGGTCATTAAAAATCCACACGCTGTTGTACTTTTGGATGAGATTGAAAAAGCCCATCCAGATATCTACAACATTTTATTGCAAGTTATGGATCACGGTACGCTAACTGATAATAATGGTCGTAAAGCCGACTTTAGAAACGTCGTCGTGGTGATGACCACTAATGCCGGCGTGCAAGAAACCACACGTAAGTCGATTGGCTTTAGTGAGCAAGACCATACGCACGATGCAATGGGTGAAATTAATAAAGTATTTTCACCAGAATTTAGAAACCGCTTAGATAACATTATTTGGTTTAATCACCTCGATAAAGAAGTTATTTTACAAGTGGTTGATAAGTTCGTTGTGGAGCTTCAAGCGCAACTAGACAAGAAATCAGTTAATCTTGAGCTGACGTCTAAAGCACGTGAATGGTTGGCTGACAAAGGCTATGACAAAGCAATGGGCGCACGCCCTATGGCACGTGTTATTCAGGAAGACCTTAAAAAGCAATTAGCAAACGAAATACTGTTTGGTGAGCTAATTTCTGGCGGCACGGTAAAAGTATCGGTTAAAGATAAAAAACTACGTTTTGATTACGAGAGTGATTTAACGCCAGCCTAACCTAAAAGGTTAGCGATTTTAAAAAGCCTGCTTTGTGCAGGCTTTTTTTATTTGCCAAAGAAATAGGCAACAAAAAACCCAGCAAAGGCTGGGTTTTTTGTTTATTAAATGTAATTACTGGCTACTAGGTTATTCCCCATAAATAGGCGATAACGCAGCATCAATGCCAAACAGGCGCTGCCCGAAGGGTTCTGCCTAGGGGCGATTTACTCTTTGTTGCTCGGTTTTTACTTGGCCCACTAGGTTACAAACCTCGCGCCGCGATTAAACCGCCCTTAGTTTGAACAAATTTTAATCCGCAAAGGTCAACAGACCCTAGCATTAATTACATTTAATAAACGCTTAAAGCTAGTTTGCACTAGCCAAAAACTAAATCTCGTTTACGCACTTACTTAGCGAGCACGGAATACGATACGACCTTTCGATAAATCGTAAGGAGTCATTTCTACCGTTACTTTATCGCCGGTTAAAATACGGATATAGTTTTTGCGCATTTTACCTGAAATATGAGCCACAACTACGTGACCATTTTCTAGCTCAACTCGGAACATTGTATTTGGTAAAGTATCAAGGACTGTCCCTTGCATTTCGATTACGTCTTCTTTCGCCATGTTTAGCGTAACACCTCTTTAATAGTTAAACGCTGCAGATTTTGCCCAAAATACGCCAATAAGTAAAGGCGCAGGGGCTATTTTTGTAAATTAAATAGCCAGCCACTGGTCATTGCACTGTTTTTGAGCAGGTAAAAACTGCGTTTTATAGTTCATTTTGTCGCATTCATCTATTTGATAGCCTAAATAAACAAACTGTTTGCGCTGCTGTTTAGCAAATTTAAGCTGCTGTAATATCATTACAGTGCCTAAACTAAAGTGTTCGTAGTCAGGGTCAAAAAATGTATAAATGGCCGAAATAGCGTTGTCCATACAATCAGTTACAGCAACAGCTACTAAGTTTTCTTGATCCCAAAGCTCAATAAAAGTAATGGTTAACCAACTACAAAACAAAAAGCTTTGAAATTGTGATTTATCAGGCGGATACATACTACCGTCTTGGTGGCGCAAGCTAATGTATTTACTGTAAAGTGGATAGTATTGTTCGCGTTCAACTTGAGAATATTTTACCTCAAAGCGGTTTTTTGCTTTGTTAAGTTTACGTTTTTGCGATTTTGTCGGTATAAACTTATCAGCTAAAACGCGCACAGAACTACACGCGCTGCAAATAGGGCAGTGCGGACGGTAAATTTGGTTACCGCTGCGACGAAAGCCTAATGCTAATAATGACTCAAAATTATTGCTGCTGTAACAACTTGGATCGAGTATCACCAGCAATTGCTCTTGGCGATCAGGTAAATAACTGCACTCAAATGGTTGGCTTAGGCCAATACGAGCCGGAAGTTGTTCATTCATATATCGCGATTAGCTCCTGTGGCTGCCACATACTGGCAGCTGGGGTGTAACACTGTGCTTTATTAAGTTTAGTTAAAAATTCTTCACGTGGAATCACGCTAGCACCTAACGACATTAAATAAGGATTTTCTAATTGGCAATCAATAAAATGCGCATTGTGGCGTTTAAGCCAATTAACCAGCGCCCACATAGCCAGTTTGGAACAATTTGTTTGATGATGAAACATTGATTCACCACAAAAAACACCTGTTTGCATGATGCCATATAAGCCACCTGCAAGCTCTCCCTCGCGCCAAACCTCTAAACTATGAGCTAGGCCATTGTGATGGGCATTAATGTACGCCTGTTGCATTTGCAAAGTGATCCAGGTGCCATCGGTATCAATGCGTTGATCGCGACATGCTTCTATCACTTCTTCAAAGGCATGGTTTATGGTTACGGTGACCGGGTGCTTTTTTAAATGCTTACGTAGGCTTTTACTAACATGAAAGTCATTGAGCTCAACAATACCGCGTTCACTAGGCGACCACCACATAATTGGCTCGTGTTCACTAAACCACGGAAAAATACCTTGGCTGTAGGCATTTTTTAATCGCGATACTGATAAGCATCCACCAATGGCAAGTAAACCATCGGGATCATCTAATGCATGGTTGGGATCAGGAAAAGCAAAGTGGCTTTGAGCGAGTTGATAGAGTTGTTTAGTCATAACACCGATTGAATAACTGCATGGTCAAGGTAAAGTGTAACCTGTTGCTTTAAAATCACAAACCACAAATTATTGTGTTGTCCATAGGGTTGGGCAGGGCTTACATTCCTGTTAGATAAATTTTAGACATAAAAAAAGCGCGTTAAAAAACGCGCTTAATTAAATGGTAAACTAATCGAATTAGCTAACCACTTTTACTGGTACTGCTTGTCCAGCGTTAAACTTAGTTGTCATTGCTTCTTCAACAGGTGTAAACGAGGTAAGGTCAATACCTTCAACCGCAGACTTATACTCTTCGATAGTCGGGAAACGACCAAGTACAGTAGAAAGTACTACAACCGGCGTAGAACCTAGTAGTGACTCACCTTTTTTCTCAGATGTATCGGCTACTACACGGCCTTGGAACAGACGAGTTGATGTTGCGATAGCAGTGTCACCAGGTTCTGCTTTTTCTTGGTTACCCATACATAAGTTACAACCAGGGCGTTCTAGGTATAGGATATTTTCATACTTAGTACGTGCCGCTGTTTTTGGTTTTTCATCGTCAAATTCAAAACCAGCGTATTTAGCAAGAATATCCCAGTCGCCTTCCGCTTTAAGCTCATCAACAATGTTGTATGTTGGTGGCGCAACAACTAATGGTGCTTTGAATGTGATAGAACCGTTTTTCTTTTCAAGGTTACGTAGCATGTGAGCAATAATTTTCATATCGCCTTTGTGAACCATACACGAACCAACGAAACCTAAATCAACAGGTTTGTCGTTGTAAAAAGAAACAGGGCGGATCACATCGTGAGTATAACGTTTAGAAACATCATCGTTGTTCACGTCTGGATCGGCAATCATTGGCTCAACGATTTGGTCCAAATCAACCACAACTTCTGCGTGGTATTTAGCGTTGTCGTCTGGAGAAAGTGCTGGCTCTTCACCAGATTGAATACCTGCAATACGCTTGTCAGCTAAGTCGATTAGACCTTGTAGCGTTTGCGCTTCGTTATCCATACCTTTGTTGATCATGATTTGGATACGTGATTTAGCAAGTTCAATTGACTTAATTAGCGTTTCATCATTTGAAATACAGATTGACGCTTTTGCTTTCATTTCTGCAGTCCAGTCAGTGAAAGTAAACGCTTGGTCAGCCATTAGGGTACCAATATGAACTTCAATGATACGACCTTGGAACACGTTTTCGCCGCCAAATTGCTTAAGCATTTGCGCTTGCGTTGCATGAACAACATCGCGGAAATCCATGTGCTTAGCCATTTTGCCTTTAAACGTCACTTTAACTGAATCAGGAATCGGCATCGCTGATTCACCGGTTGCAAGTGCAACAGCAACGGTGCCTGAATCGGCACCAAAGGCAACGCCTTTAGACATACGTGTATGCGAGTCACCACCGATGATGATAGCGCGATCATCAATGGTAATGTCGTTCAATACTTTGTGAATAACGTCAGTCATTGCATGGTAAACGCCTTTCGGGTCACGTGCAGTGATCAAACCAAACTTATTCATAAACGCCATTAGTTTAGGAATGTTAGCTTGTGCTTTGCTATCCCATACTGATGCTGTATGACAACCAGACTGATAAGCACCATCAACAAGTGGTGAAATAGTTGAAGCAGCCATCGCTTCTAATTCTTGTGCTGTCATTGGACCGGTTGTATCTTGCGAACCAACGATGTTCACTTTAACACGAACATTTGAGCCTGCGTGAAGTGGCGTATCTGATAGAACACCTACCGCATTACGGTTAAAGATTTTTTCAACCGCTGTTAAGCCTTGGCCTTCATGTGAAATTTCTTTTGAAGGTGCATACACAAGAGGAGTTTCAATACCCAACGTTTCAGCAGCAAACGTTTGTAGTTTTTTACCAAATACAACAGCGTAAGAACCACCAGCTTTCATGAATTCAACTTTTTGCGGTGTGAACGCTGATGATACATCAACCAGTTCTTTATCGCCGTTATAAAGCTTTTTCTCTTTTGTATTGATTGTTAATACAGTACCTGTGGCAACTGAATAAGCTTCTTCAAGCACTGCATCGCCATTTTCATCAGTTACAGTATTGCCTTCTGCATCTACTTTCTTAACCCAGTTTTTAAGGTCAAGACCAATACCGCCGGTTACATCAACCGTCGTTAAGAAGATTGGTGCGATACCATTAGTACCTGCAACAACAGGTGCAATGTTGATGAAAGGAACGTATGGACTTGCTTGTTTACCCGCCCAAAGTGCAACGTTATTTACACCAGACATACGAGATGAACCAACGCCCATTGTGCCTTTTTCAGCAATAAGCATTACTTTAGCATTAGGGTGTTTCTTTTGAAGTTCAACGATTTCTTGTTGTGCTTCTTCAGTGATCATACACTTACCGTGTAATTCGCGGTCAGCACGTGAGTGTGCTTGGTTACCTGGAGACAGTAAATCAGTTGAGATGTCGCCTTCACCAGCAATGTAAGTTACAACTTCGATTTTTTCTTCGATGTCAGGTAGTTTTGTAAAGAATTCAGCTTTTGAGAAACTCTCTAGTAATTCTTTAGCAATTGCATTGCCTGCTTCGTAGGCCGCTTTAATACGCTCCATATCAGCATCGTATAAGAATACCTGAGTTTTAAGTACTTCAGCCGCTTGTGCTGCGATTGCTGCGTCATCACCAAATGCTAAATCAATTAGCATTTCAATTGACGGGCCGCCTTTCATGTGTGAAAGCAGTTCAAATGCAAATTCTGGAGTGATTTCTGCAACGTGCTCTTCACCTAAAATGATTTCTTTTAGAAACTGTGCTTTAACGCTCGCAGCACTGGTTGTTCCAGGTAAAGTATTATAAATAAAGAAATGCAGTGAATCTTTACGGTGCTCGTTATTAGTATCTTTAATTTGATTAATTATTTCTGATACTAGTTCAGCGCTATCGATTGGTTGTGGGCTTAATCCAAGCTCCGTTTTACGGGTTTGGATTTCTTCCATATATTTTGTATACAAACTCATAGAAAACTCTCGGTAATTTACTTGATATGAAGTTAAGCATTTTAACTGATTTTACAGTCTCTAGTAATGCCTAAATGAATAAAGCTTTTATTCCTGACGATAATTATAGCTAGTTTTACTTTTATAATTTGACGGTATTCGTTGCTCACCCTTAGATCCTATCGCACCTAGGCCATTAATTGTATAAATAAAACTAATTTCAATTATAAATACAATGAATTTTGGTGTGTGTACAGTTATGTTTGGGCACAAAAAAGGGCTGAAAATTCAGCCCCAAAAGTATGCTATGTATGCTTATAGGTTATCTAAAAAGCGTTCTGCATCAAGTGCAGCCATACAGCCAGTACCGGCAGAGGTAATCGCCTGACGGTAAATATGATCAGACACATCACCAGCAGCAAATACACCTGGCACACTGGTTTGGGTTGCATTACCGTTAAGACCAGATTCAACCACTAGGTAGCCGTCTTTCATTTCTAGCTGACCTTCAAACATACCGGTGTTTGGCTTATGGCCAATGGCAATAAACACACCCGCTAAATCAAGTTCTTCAGTAGCATCTGACGCCACATCTTTAATGCGAACGCCGGTCACACCCATTTGGTCACCAAGTACTTCATCAAGTGTACGGTTGTAGTGCATTACAACATTACCGTTCGCAGCTTTTTCAGCAAGGCGGTCAGCAAGAATTTTTTCACTACGGAAACTGTCACGACGGTGAATAACATGAACTTCATCAGCAATGTTAGACAGGTATAACGCTTCTTCAACGGCTGTGTTACCACCACCAACAACCGCTACTTTTTGACCTTTATAGAAAAAGCCATCACAGGTTGCACAAGCAGAAACACCGCGGCCTTGGAAATTAGTCTCAGACTCTAAGCCTAAATATTTCGCAGAGGCACCGGTTGCAATAATTAAAGCATCACATGTGTAAGTACCTTGGTCACCGGTTAGTGTGAAAGGGCGCTTAGATACGTCAACTTTGTTGATGTGGTCGAACACAATTTCAGTTTCAAAGCGTTCTGCATGCTCTTTCATACGATCCATTAATGCAGGGCCGGTTAAACCGTGTGCATCACCAGGCCAGTTTTCAACTTCAGTGGTGGTCGTTAGCTGGCCACCTTGTTGAATACCTGTAATTAAAACAGGGTTTAAATTAGCACGTGCAGCGTAAACTGCGGCTGTGTAGCCAGCAGGGCCCGAACCTAAAATAAGTAACTTACAATGTTTTGCTTCAGTCATGATCTTTTCCTAAACGTTTAATACGGTTTTAATGCGCCCGATTCTAAGAAAAACAAGCAGGAAGTAAATAAAAGATGAGATTATTTTTTTTCGCAAATTACAAAGCTGTTCATTAATGTGTACTGGTAAATGCATTAAAGCCAGCGCCCGCCTAATAAATAGACTGTTAGCCAATAAAACGACGTTAATTCATGACCAGCCTGATTTTTTTTGTTATCTTTTAACTAATTTTGATTTGTCACTGCTTAATTATGTGACCTAAGTGAATAGGCAACTATGTTATTTTGGCAAGAGAAACCCGCATTTGGGTTGACTTCAAAAGACGTTAACGTCTTAACCAATGCGCAAGAATACCGTACGCAATTGTTAGATTTAATTGCCAACGCAAAAAAACGAATTTATATCACCACACTTTACTTACAAGATGATGAAGCGGGTCGTGAAATATTAGCCGCACTGCACAGTGCATCGTTAGCTAACCCTTCGCTTGAAATTAAAGTACTGGTTGATTTTCATCGCGCACAGCGCGGTTTAATTGGTGCAGAAAAGTCTGAGGGCAATGCAAGCTTATATTGCGACAGCTTAGAGAAGTTTAATTCAAACGTTCAAGTGTATGGTGTTCCCGTAAAGGCAAAAGAACTGTTTGGGGTATTGCATTTAAAAGGCTTTGTTATAGACGATACATTGCTCTACAGCGGTGCCAGTTTAAATAATGTGTATTTGCAATATAGCGACCGATACCGACTCGATCGCTACTTTTTAATCTTGCAAAGCGAATTATGTGACTCAGTAGTCGATTTTATTGAATCAGCTTTATTAAGCTCTGAAGCGGTACCAAGAATAGATCAACGACCGCTTAAACGCATGGCTGACTTTAAACTTGAACAAAAGCAACTTATGCGTGAGCTTAAATCGGCAAGCTATAAAAGTGCGCAGCACTTGAATACTCATGCAATGGGTATTCGTTTATTTTTAGGATTAGGCCGTCGTAATAATGAGCTTAATCGCTTAATTAAAGCGTTATTTGATACCACCGAGCAAGAGCTGGTGTTATACACGCCGTATTTTAATTTTCCGGCGCCATTAATGCGCTCTTTACGCAGGTTATTAAAGCAAGGTAAACAAGTTACTATTGTGGTGGGTGATAAAACCGCAAACGATTTTTATCTGCCACCTAGCGAGCCATTTAGTAAAATTGGTGCACTGCCGTATTTATACGAAACTATTTTGCACAAGTTTGTAAAATCGCAAAAACGCCACATAGATAATGGCAACCTAAACGTATACCTTTGGAAACACGAGAGTAACTCGTTCCATCTAAAAGGGATTTGCTGCGACCGTAAAATGCATTTACTTAGCGGGCATAACCTAAATCCGCGCGCGTGGGGGCTGGATATCGAAAATGGCATTCTGATAGAAGATCCTGAACAATCTATCATGCGCGATATTGATAATGAACGCCAAGAAATTTTAAAGCATTGTCGTCGTTTAACCGGCCCAGATGATCTAGAAACCATGGACGATTACCCACAGCCAGTGAAAAAACTGCTTGGTCAAGCTAAGCGCGTAAAAGTCGACTTTATTATTAAACGATTTATATAACATTAGGGTCTGTTAACCACAGACCCTAAAATTTAGATACAAAAAAAGCAGCTAATTAGCTGCTTTTTTAATGCTTATACCTAAATTATGGCTTAGGTATAAGCGGTAACAATAATAGTTACGCGTTTTCTACTGCAGTGCGTGGGTCAACATATTCCATATTGAACGCTTCAGCTACTTCTTTGTAAGTTACTTGGCCTTTAATTACGTTTAAGCCTTTTAAGAAGTGAGCGTCATCTAGTAGTGCCTTTTTGTAACCTTTATTTGCAAGGTTAATAATGAACGGCAATGTTGCATTGTTAAGTGCAAACGTAGATGTACGTGGAACAGCACCTGGCATGTTAGCAACACAGTAGTGAACAACTTCATCAACGATGAAAGTAGGATCAGCGTGCGTAGTTGCTTTAGACGTAGCAATACAACCACCTTGGTCAATGGCAACATCAACAATTGCAGCACCTGGCTTCATTGCTTTAATGTGTTCAGCAGTCACTAGCTTAGGTGCAGCAGCACCCGGGATAAGTACGCCACCAATTACTAAATCAGCTTCAAGTACGTGCTTTTCAAGCGCGTCAGCTGTTGAATAAATAGCTTTAACTTTATTACCAAACTGTGCGTCTAGTGCACGTAATACGTCGATGTTACGGTCAAGTACAACAACCTCAGCACCTAGGCCAACGGCCATTTGTGCAGCGCTTCGACCAACCATGCCGCCGCCAATAACAACTACTTTAGCTGGCTCAACACCTGGTACACCACCTAGCAACATACCACGACCGTGGTTTGCTTTTTCTAGCGCTTGTGCACCTGCTTGAATAGACATACGGCCAGCAACTTCACTCATTGGCGCTAGAAGTGGTAAACCACCGCGTGAATCAGTCACAGTTTCATAAGCAATACAGATTGCTTTACTTTTAACAAGGTCTTCAGTTTGTGGAAGATCCGGTGCAAGATGAAGGTAAGTGAAAAGAATTTGGTCTTCACGTAACATTGCACGCTCAACAGCTTGTGGCTCTTTTACCTTGATGATCATTTCTGCTTTTGCAAAAACATCAGCAGCTGTTTCTAAAATTTCAGCGCCTGCTTGAACATAATCATCATTTGTAAAACCAATGCCCATACCAGCGTTAGTTTCAACAATCACTTGGTGGCCGTGATTTACAAGTTCGCGAACACTCGCAGGAACCATACCTACACGGTACTCATGGTTTTTAATTTCTTTAGGTACACCAATAATCATAATTTTGCCTTGTTAGAACGGGATAAAAATTTTTCACTATTATATTCATGCTAGGGTAGTGTGTCTCACCTTTTTTTAATCTCTTTGTAGTGTTAGTATCTGTAAAATTAATTTTATTAGAATAAAAATCTAAAAAGCCATGCATAACTTATTAGACCGTATTGATCGCAAAATTTTAGTCGAATTACAACTTGATGGCCGCCTGTCAAATGTTGAACTGGCCCGACGAGTTGGTCTAAGCGCCACGCCCTGTTTAGAGCGAGTGAAAAAGCTCGAACGAGAAGGGTATATTTTAGGCTACAAAGCAGTGGTTGATCCCGCCAAGCTTGGTCAAGGGCTTTCTGTGTATGTAGAAGTAACCATTACCAAAACATCGCCCGACGTATTTGAAGAGTTTAGTGCTGCTGTTAGAAAGCACAAAGAAATTATAGAATGTCATTTGGTTTCGGGTAATTTCGACTTTTTATTAAAAACCCGAGTTAACGATATGTCAGAATATCGCGGCGTGCTCGGTGATATACTATTAAAGCTGCCCAATGTGAGTGAAAGCCGCACCTATGTAGTCATGGAAGAAGTAAAAGGTGAAGAGGGCGTGGTGATCCGTCCTTTTGTTGCTTAATGATAGAGTAACAGCCTTTAAAATACTTTTATTGTTGCAGTCAATTTTGCTTGGCTTGGAAAAAGCCGATTAAATAATAAAAACTTGTTCATAATCAGGCCATCATGGTTAAGATAGAGTGCATCAAAATACATTTCCTGCTAAGGTATTCTATTGCCAAGTGAGTGTAAAAAATAATAATGAGGGATAGGTAATTATGCGCCTAAACGGTGTGCAAAGACTATTAGAAGCGGGGCTGATCGTCAGCACCTTTGCAGCGGTATTTATTTTATGTGCTTTAATTAGTTTTCATCCTGCCGATCCTGCTTGGTCGCAAACGGGTGAATTTACCAACGTACAAAATATAACGGGTACAGCGGGCGCGTGGGTGGCCGACATACTATTACTTACCTTTGGCTGGCTTGCCTATTTTGTGCCAGCGGCTATTCAGCTGCTAGGTTACTTGGTGTTTAAGCAGCCACACCGTATTTTACAACTCGATTACACCACACTTGGATTACGCATTATTGGTTTTGCGCTGTTTATTACCTCAGCAACTGCTATTAGCAGTATTAATTTTGATGATATTTATAATTTTTCATCCGGTGGGGTAGTGGGCGATGTGATTGCATCAGCCATGATGCCAGCGTTTAATTTTACCGGTACCTCTATTTTACTACTGTGTTTCTTTTTTGCAGGGCTAACGCTATTAACGGGTGTGTCGTGGGTACAATTTGTTGATTACTTAGGTGATTTAATTGTTCGATTATACCGCTTTTTGGTGACCTATGCCCGGGGCTGGATGCAACGCGAACGCACTGCAGGTAAAGTACAAGACGAGCAACCTGATGCCTATTTTGAAAACGATACACGCCAACAAGAACCTGAGCTAGCTAATAAAGTAGCAGACAAACCAAAAGCAATTGATAAACCAGCAACTAAGGTTAATGCCCCTCAAGACGACGAATTTATGCCGTTTGACGAACTTGACCAAATACTCGATCAAGAAATTAGCTTTAGCGCCATAGACGATGAACCGATGGACACAGAAGCAGCACTTAACGCGCTGGATCAAAGCCCTGTGGTTGAACCTGAAAAACCAGCAACAACCGTGGTTTCACCAGCAAGGCCAATTAACAAGCCAAAATCAGGGTTTCAACCGCCGCCAACTGCAAAAGAAAAGTTTGAGCAATTATTAGAGCAAGAGCCACCACCGGGGCCATTGCCATCACTTGATTTACTCGACAGACCCGACAAAGCAAAAAACCCCATTTCGCAAGAAGAGCTTGATAGCGTATCACGCCTTGTAGAAACAAAATTACTTGATTTTAACGTACAAGCAACCGTGGTTGGGGTTTACCCGGGGCCTGTTGTTACTCGTTTTGAGCTTGATTTAGCGCCGGGTATTAAGGTATCTAAAATTACTGGGCTGTCAAAAGATTTAGCGCGCTCACTTTCGGCAATTAGTGTGCGCGTGGTAGAAGTTATTCCGGGTAAAACCTATATCGGTATTGAGCTGCCTAATAAATACCGTGAAATTGTACGTTTATCAGAAGTCATAAACGCACCTAAGTTTGAGCAAAACCCATCGCCATTAACCATGGTGCTAGGTAAAGATATTGCAGGGCAACCTGTGTGTGCCGACTTAGGTAAAATGCCACATTTATTAGTGGCCGGTACAACCGGTTCAGGTAAGTCAGTGGGCGTTAATGTAATGATATTAAGCTTACTGTATAAATCGGGCCCTGAAGATGTTCGTATGATCATGATTGACCCGAAAATGCTTGAACTTTCTGTTTACGAAGGCATTCCGCATTTATTATGTGAAGTTGTGACCGACATGAAAGAAGCCGCTAATGCGCTGCGTTGGTGTGTAGGTGAAATGGAACGCCGCTATAAGCTGATGTCGGCTTTAGGGGTACGTAACTTAAAAGGTTACAATCAAAAAGTAATGGAAGCCAAAGAAGCGGGCTACCCAATTATGGATCCATTATTTAAAGATACCGATGGCATGAAAGACGGCCCAGATGAGCTAGATAAATTACCTAGCATAGTGGTGGTGATTGACGAATTTGCCGACATGATGATGATTGTAGGTAAAAAAGTTGAAGAGTTAATTGCTCGTATTGCGCAAAAAGCGCGTGCTGCGGGTATTCACTTAATATTGGCAACGCAGCGTCCGTCGGTTGATGTAATAACCGGTTTAATTAAAGCCAATATACCTACACGTATGGCGTTTCAGGTATCAAGTAAAATAGATTCGCGCACCATACTGGATCAACAAGGCGCAGAGAATTTATTAGGCATGGGTGACATGCTTTATTTACCGCCAGGCACCAGTGTGCCAGAGCGTGTGCATGGCGCGTTTGTAGACGACCATGAAGTACATGCCGTGGTAAACGATTGGAAAGCTCGTGCTAAACCAAATTACATAGATGAAATTTTAAATGGCGATGCCACTGAAGATATTTTATTACCAGGGGAAGCAAGCGAAAATGGCGATGAAGAGTCAGATCCGTTATACGACGAAGCAGTCGCCTTTGTAATAGAAACCGGTAAAGTGTCGGTATCATCAGTGCAACGTAAATTACGTGTAGGCTATAACCGTGCTGCACGATTAGTAGAACAAATGGAAACATCAGGTATCGTGAGTGCACCAGGACATAACGGTGCGCGCGATGTATTAGTACCTAATGGAGCAAATTAATGAAAAAATTAAGTAGTTTATTATTGGTATTGGGCAGTTTAGTGGCGATGCCAAGCTTTGCTGACGACAGCCAAGCATTACAAAATAAGTTATCGACTTTAAAAAGCTTTAAAGCACAATTTAAACAAAACGTAACCGACGGTGAAGGCCAACTGGTAATGCAAGGCCAAGGTAATATTGCGTTGCAACAGCCATTAATGATCCGCTGGCAGCAAACTAACCCAGACGACACTTTATTTGTATCAAACGGCGATAAAACCTATTACTTTGATAGCTTTGCTGAGCAAGTAACCATTATGAAAACCAGCGGTTTAATTGACTCAACGCCGTTTATATTGCTCACCTCTAAAGACCCTGCGCAATGGGAAAAATACAGCGTGATCGCTACCGATTTAGGCTTTAGCATTACCCCAAATAAAGGCGTAGAAAGCCAAGTAGAGCAGCTTGATATTACTTTTGCTGATAACGAGCAAGGGCTTGCAAAACTGGTAGTTAAAGATAATTCAGGCCAGCTGTCTGCGTTTACATTTAGCAATGCACAGGTTAATACTGAGCTTGATAAAACAACTTTTGAATTTACCCCGCCAGCGGGTGTAGAAATAGACGATCAGAGTAACGGTGAGTAATTTAGGATTTAACTTTGGGCCCGATGTGCGCCCACTCGCTGCGCGTATGCGTCCTTTATCGCTTAACGATTACATAGGGCAGCAACATTTACTCAGCGCTGATAAACCCCTTCATCAAGCGATAGTAGCAGGGCGCTGCCATAGTTTAATTTTATGGGGGCCGCCGGGGGTAGGTAAAACTACGCTGGCGCAAATTATTGCCAACCATGCAGACGCTGAACTAATTCAAATGTCAGCAGTAACCGCTGGCGTAAAAGATATTCGCGATAGCGTAACCCAAGCTCGCGATAACTTACAAAGCCGTGGTCAGCGCACTTTGATGTTTGTTGACGAGGTACACCGCTTTAATAAATCTCAGCAAGACGCGTTTTTACCGCATATTGAAGATGGCACTTTTATATTTGTAGGCGCCACCACCGAAAACCCCTCGTTTGCGCTTAATAATGCGATTTTGTCTCGTGCAAGGGTGTATGTTTTAAAATCCTTGCAGGAAAGCGATTTATACACAGTAATAGAGCGCGCACTCAAACAAGACGAACAACTTAGCCAAAAGCAAATCGTGATTGCAGATAACGCTAAACAAGCGCTGTGCCAAGCAAGCGGTGGCGATGCTCGTAAAGTGCTTAATTTACTCGAGCAAGCAGTGGATTTAACCACTGAGCAAAACGGCCAATTTCATGTTGACGAACAGGTACTCAGCCAAGTACTGCCTACGCATTTAGCTAAATACGATAAAGGCGGCGATGAATTTTACGATTTAATTTCGGCGTTTCATAAATCAGTGCGAGGCAGTTCGCCAGATGGTGCGCTTTACTGGTACTGCCGTATTTTAGCCGGTGGCGGCGACCCGCTTTATGTTGCAAGGCGCTTATTAGCAATTGCTACAGAAGACATTGGCAACGCCGATCCGCGCGCTATGGAAGTGGCTTTAAACGCATGGGATATATTCCAACGTGTTGGCCCAAGCGAAGGTGAGCGCGCTATTGCACAGGCCACTTTGTACTTGGCTAGTGCACCTAAAAGTAATGCGGTTTATATGGCGTTTAATCAAGCTAAACAAGACGCTAAAAACGAGCCAAGCTACCCCGTACCAGAGCATTTACGAAACGCCCCCACCAACTTAATGAAAGACTTAGGCTATGGTGCAGAGTATCGTTATGCGCATAACGAAGAAGGCGCATTTGCTGCTGGTGAAAAATACCTACCGCCAGAAATGGATGGCAAACAATACTACCAGCCAAGTGATCGTGGACTTGAGCAAAAAATTAAACAAAAGCTCGAGTATTTAAAAGAGCGCGACGCACAAAGCCCAATAAAACGTTATGAGCATGATTAAACTTTACATGATGATAGCCCTTGGCGGAGCGTCAGGAGCCTGTTTACGGTTTTTTATTAGCGAAACCATGCTAAAACTCCTCGGTAGGGGATTCCCTTTTGGCACGTTGACGGTTAATATTCTGGGTTCATTGTTGATGGGCATTTTATACGGTTTAATAGATAAACAAGTTATTGCCGTCAGTCCTGCTAAAACCCTCATCGGAATTGGCTTTTTAGGTGCGTTAACCACCTTTTCAACATTCTCAATGGATTCGTTGTTGTTATTACAACAAGGTCACTTTATTAAAATGGCCCTCAATATCATCTTAAACGTGATGGTGTGTATTTTTATGGCTTGGCTGGGCCTTCAGCTAGTAATGCAAAAAGGTTAAAAACTAACATGTTAGATTCTAAATATTTACGTCAAGATGTCGAACAAACTGCAGCACGTTTAGCCGCACGTGGTTATGAGCTAGATGTAGCGGTAGTGACTGAACTTGAAGAAAAACGCAAAACATTACAAGTAAAAACGCAAGAACTTCAAAGTCAACGTAACGCCAGTGCTAAAGCCATTGGTCAAGCAAAAGCAAAAGGCGAAGATGCACAGCCATTGCTAGACGCAGTTGCTAACTTAGGCAGCGAGTTAGACGCAGCTAAAGCTGAGCAAGACGAAGTGTTAGAAGCAATTAAACAAATTGCCTTAGCAATTCCAAACTTACCGGACGAGTCGGTACCAGAAGGCGCTGATGAAGACGACAACGTAGAAATTTTAACTTGGGGTACACCTAAAAAGTACGATTTTGAAGTTAAAGACCACGTTGACGTAGGGCAAGACCTAAACGGCCTAGACTTTGAAATGGGCGTTAAAATTAGTGGCGCACGTTTTACCGTAATGCGCGGCCAAGTAGCGCGTATGCACCGTGCACTTACCCAATACATGCTAGACACCCACATAGATAAAAACGGCTACACAGAAATGTATGTACCGTACTTGGTTAATAGTGCAAGCCTTTACGGTACGAGCCAATTACCTAAGTTTGCGGGCGATTTATTCCACACGTTAGGCCTAGTGAACGATGATGGCGAGCAGCAAGCTGGCTTTAGCCTTATTCCTACGGCAGAAGTACCGCTTACAAACAGCGCACGTGATGAAATTTACGAAGAGAGCGATTTACCTATTCGTCTAACAGCGCACACGCCGTGTTTTAGAAGTGAAGCAGGCAGCTACGGTCGCGATACCCGCGGTTTAATCCGTCAGCACCAGTTTGATAAAGTAGAGCTAGTACAACTTGTAAAACCAGAAGATTCAATGCAAGCACTCGAAGAGCTAACAGGCCATGCTGAGCAAATTTTACAAGCGCTTGAATTGCCATACCGCAAAGTAATTTTATGTATGGGCGACATGGGCTTTGGCGCAGCAAAAACATACGATTTAGAAGTATGGTTACCAGCACAAGACACCTATCGCGAAATTTCATCATGTTCAAACATGGTTGATTTCCAAGCACGCCGTATGCAAGCACGTTTTCGCCGTGAAGGTGCTAAAAAGCCAGAGTTACTACATACACTAAATGGCTCAGGTTTAGCCGTTGGCCGTACACTCGTAGCAATACTAGAAAACTACCAACAAGCCGACGGCTCAGTTGAAGTACCAGAAGTATTACGCCCATACATGGGTGGACTTGAAGTGATTGGTAAAGCTTAAAGTACTAGCTGTAAGCTGTCAGTTTTTAGCTATAAGCTTTAGAAAGCCGCTGTTTTAACGAACAGCGGCTTTTTTGTGGGTTCAGGAAAAAGGTGAAAGGGAAAAGGTTCAAGGCGAAAGTAAAAGTCTAAATTACGCTATTTGTCAGTAAAAATAATAAACCAGCCTCTATTGTTTATTTGCACAACACTTTTGTCTAATATAACTGATCTCCACCATTTTGGTGTTTTTCTGCATCCAGTAAATTTAGATGAGAGCTAACTAATTGTTTACATGTGCTTATTCGCTGGTTACATTAGATTAATTGTAATATTTAGACATTTGTCGGTTTATAAATCGGTAAATGTCGGATCCAGAGTTGTTAAGTGCCTTTCTGGCAAGGAGAAATATTCTGATTAGTATAGCTTTTGGTGCGGGAGCAAGTTTTGGTTCAGGTGGGTGCTCGCCAAAAAATCCTCCATTGGGAAATGACCTATTCAATGATCTTGAAAACTTGAATGGTGCATTTTATAGACTTAGCTCTGAATCAAAAGCTGTATTTAGAACCTGTGGATTTGAAGCAGGTATGGCTGCAGTTGCTGATGACAGCCGAATCATTAATCCACTTCAAAAGGAGTTAGCTTGTTACTTATCAAAATTTTTTACTAGGCCAGACAGTGCTTATGTACGTTTATTTAATAAACTACGAAGCTGTATGGAACAGATAAATACCACAACTTTAAATTATGATTTATTGATAGAACAATCCCTAACTAGGAATGGCTTTAACTTGGATAATAATGCTGATGATAATGGAGTTAACTTATTGAAGCCACATGGTTCATCTAATTTTCTACCACAACTTCCTAATGGCATTGTTATGTCAGGCAATACAATGATAGGTTGTAGAACGTATGTGGAAGGTTTAGAAACTAAAGCTGTGTCGACAGCTCATGACGTAGAAAAATGGTGTAATGACCAAAACACCCTGACTTGAGCCCCGTTTTAGCTATGTATGCAGAGGGAAAGCGTGTCGTTGTAAATAGTGAGCTGATTAAGAATGCACAAAAAAGATATTCTGAAATTATTGCTACCTCAAGCTTAGTTGTTCTTGTTGGTATAAAATATATAGCTCATGATGTACATATCTTCATCTTTTTGTCGGATGGCGTGGCTTTGCCACTTATCCGACCTACGTTAAAAGGTAGGTTGGTTAAGCCGAAGGCGCCACCCAACATAGTTCTTAAAGCTATTAAAGCGGCTTAATTCAAGCCGCTACTTTCCTCTAAAAGCGCAGCGTCTCTTATCCTCTTTGTAAATTAATTTGCTTTAAACAACATCAGCTTTGCCTCTTTTCCATCCGTTAAAATCGCCACATTACCTTCAGCAGTGACAAACACATCTCTGAGCCTGCCTGTGGCTTCTGGGAAAATATGAGTCTGGGTGTATTCACCATTCGCTAAATTTACACTGTAGAGCTTTTTATCGACCAATGTAGTAATAAGCACGTGACGTTGCAGTGAAGGGAAGGCTGCATGGTTAGCGCCATAATATGCCATGCCTGATGGGGCGATTGAGGGCGTCCAATCTACGGTTGGTTGAGCCATTCCGGGGTAGTCTCTAAAGGGGGAAATACGTGCTTGTGAATAATCGTCACCGTTGGTGATTACTGGCCAGCCGTAATTGGTGCCAGCCGTTAAATAGTTAAGCTCGTCACCGCCTGCAGGGCCGTGTTCGTGACTAATAATTTGCTTGGTATCGTAATCATAAACCAAGCCTTGCAAGTTACGGTGCCCGAGTGAATAAATGGCATGCGCGTTAGCGTTTTTGTGGCTAATAAACGGGTTATTGCTTGGTATTGTGCCGTTTAAGTTTATGCGTAATGTTTTGCCAAGTTGACTGGTAATAACCTGTGCTTGCTCACGGTAGTCAAAGCCATCGCCACTTGAAAATAATAAGGTGTTATCAGGCAGCACAAGCGCGCGGCCAGAATAATGCTGCGGTGTGCCTTTATCGGTGACTACTTTATAAATAATTTTTGGCGTTGAAAATTGCGCACCATCAAACGTGGCTTTGGCTATTACTAGCCTGTTTGCATCAAGCTCACCTTGGGCGTAAGTGAATATAATTTCTTGTGATTCACTGTAATTTGGCGAAAGCACTACATCAAGTAAACCACCTTGCCCTGCAACGTATAAGCCCTCGAAGTTTATTTTAACTCGGGTTTGTTGGTTGTTTTTAATGATAACAACATGGCCATCACGCTCGGTGATTAACCAGGTATTGTTTGGGAGTTTAACCATGCTCCACGGTGAATTGAGCCCTGTTGCTAAAGTACTAGCAGTATATTGCTGTGTTGGTAACTCGGCACTGGCGTGACAAGAAAACGCTAAAAGTGACAGTAGCGTAATACAATATAGAGATTGTTTACCCTGCAAGCCTTTGCTAGTGTAAGGAAAAAGTTTTATTTTAAGTTGAGATAACCATGCAGTTTTTAACACGTATACTCCCGTCATTTTTAGTTTCTTGGTTACTAACATTCACTCTTGCTAGCTTGTTTCATAGTCAATACGTTGTCAATCAATTAGTTAATGTAGGTGTTGTAGTGGGCTTTAATGATCGTGTTAACTTAACCCTTGAAGATTGGCTCGGCTTGCTACCGACCTATGGCGCTAATATTGCGGTTGCACTTGCTATCGCGTTTTTGGTTACTTGGTTTATTGCTAAAAAAATGAACAAGCAAGGTACACAACTATTTGTTATTGCTGGTGTGGTGGCGTTTGCAACGGCGTTAATTGCGATTGAATCTATTATGAATATTACTATTATTGCAGGCGCAAGAGGTTGGGGTTTTTATGCGCAATTATGTGCAGGTGCAGTAGGGGGTTATGTATTTGCAAAATTCATTAAGGAAAATAAGCACAAGGCAGCGCATCGCGGCTTTTAAGTCAGTATTGGTCTGCAATGTAAAAAGCCGCTATTAATATAGCGGCTTTTGTGTGTATAAATTGCGTCTTGATATCAAAAAATCAAACTAAACAGCTTGTAACTACTTAGGCCAAAAATAAGCACTAACACTGGTAAAGTAAATAGGTTTACCAACACTGAGTTAGTGTATTTACCCATTACAGAGCTTTGATTAACTAGCCAAACAAGGTAGGCAGTTACAATTGGCAACAGTAAACCGTTAGCGGCTTGGGCAAAAATTATCACCGAGACAGGGTCTAAACCCAGAGAAGCCACCGCCGCACCAAATAATAAAATAACAATGGCAACGCTTTTAAAGCGAACGTTATCCATTTTATTTGACCAACCTAACATGCCACATACGGCATAAGCGCCGGCAAGAGGAGCAGTTATTGCGCTGGTTAAACCTGCGGCAAATAAACCAATAGCAAAAAAGTAATGGGCGGCATCGCCAAGTAATGGCTCAAGCTGCACCGCCATATTGGCAGCGCTAATTTGCCCTGCATCGGTGCCATAAAATGCCACTGATGCGGTTGATAAAATAGCTAAGGTGATCACACCACCTAGGGTGATGGACACGCCCGTATCTATATTGGTTTCTTTAATTACTTTTTGTTTGTCACTCTCGCTGTCATGGCGAGCAGCCAGTACCCCTGAGTGTAAAAATAAGTTGTATGGCACTATGGTCGTACCTACCAATGCTAATACTGTGGTGACTGAGCCCTCAGGCATGCTAGGAATAAAACCAGCTAATACGTCACTGAGCGAGGGAGCCGCCATAATAAGCGTAGAGATAAACACTAGGCTCATTAAAATCACTAGTAAAATAAGCGCATTTTCAACAACTTTGTGTTTACCGCTATAAAGTAGTATGGCACTTAAAAAGGCAATCAGTGGCGTCCAAAGTTGGGCATTTACCTGAGGGAATATTTCAATTAATCCCATGCTGGCACCGCTTAAATTACCAGCCTCGTAGGCGGCACTGCCAACACCAATGGCGCTGATCACTAAAAATATAGCGAGAGATTTAAATAGGGGAGTTTCAATATGGGCTCTTAGTGCTTGTGCTAAGTCTTGCCCAGTGGCTACGCCTAGGCGCGCCGCCATAGATTGTAATAATATGGTGGCAATTACTGAAAATAGTAATGTCCATATTAGTGCAAAACCAAAGTTTGCACCCGCTACGCTCGCGGTGGTAATAGTCCCTGGTCCAATGAAGGCAGCGGTGACGAGTAGTCCTGGTCCTAATCGCATAATTGACCTTAATAGTGCTTTTTATATTGCTATTTAAAGTTACACCTAACGTTTGTTTAACGTGATGCCTGTAATATTGCTGCCACTTATACTAAGTGCCTTGCAGCATTAGCCGCCCCTTGGCTTTGCCTTTTTTGATAACCATATGTTAAAAAAGGTCGCGTAGGATACCAACTTATATATAAATTTAAAGGGGGTGTGGCGCGTTTGCACAAAATTAATACAATCAATAAATAACAGTAATACCGGCTGTCTATCATCAACATTCCCAGCTGTCACTTTTACAGCTAATAAACCCACTTCATCATTATGATGAGGTGAAGTTTAAAGCCATAAAATCAGCCCATTGATCCTTTGCCTCGTTTGGCTTCTCCCGTGAAAACGTGGTTGCGAGGAATACGCATGTTGTGACACACACCTGATTGATGAAAGGCAATTAATATAGTTATCACTTCGCTAGAGGATAGTCGAGGTGGCTTAATGCGTTGCTTTTCACCTGATTCTATTAGGTGTTTAAGCCATTGAGGTTCAAACAATAAACAAAAATCATCGACATCTAGGTAAATTGCATCTAAATTATTCATGCCCTTGCCTCGGTAATCTTATGTTTCTTGGTCGAAAGATCTGATCACCGCAAGGGCATTTAGTTCCATTTCTTATGTGCAGCTCAGGTTAGCTAATAAATCGAGATGCTGTACTTCTTCATCAGTGATGACATAACCTATAGGGTTAGTAGGGCAAGACACACACAGTACGCTAATGCTGCTGTCGCTTGCTAATACTTGCTCAACAGCTTTAAATTTAATGATATATTTAAATTGGTTTGAGCCACTTTCAGTATTTAAAATTTCGATATCGGGCTTTATTGCTACAAACATATCGTCTGTTAAGCCTTGATCTGCATAGCCTACATATCAGGTGCCAGCGGAAATAAAACCTTTTTATGACTTCCATCAGGCATACTGCCAGCTAACAGATTGAATAACAAAAAAATTGGCTTGGCTGCCATTACCCGCAGGGCCATCGTAAAGTCTAAATACGTTGGAAAGTGTATTATTCACAACAAACTTTTGTAACTCATTGATAAAAAATTATTAACCTCAGGCACTAAGGCCGGATTACCACCACCGAGCATAACAATATTTGGATTGTTACTGTTTTTAGCATCGCCTAAATCTTCAATTAACTGAGTAATACCATTAGGTTGAGTAAATTTAGTGCCGAAGTTTGAGTAATCCATAATGACCGTGTGCCTTAAAAAATGATAAGTTAGTGTAAATTAACACTATGAATTTGATATTGAAAAATTTTCACCGCTTAGATTACTATAGCGATAACCCGCTATGATCGTTTTTAATATTTTAAGTAGGGCAGCCTTATCAGCAACCTTGAATCACACACTAAAACATCGTTAAACACCACAGCAGACGATTCGGTTATTACTGATACGAGCCTTAAAATTGCTACTTTTAATTTGTTTAATTACCTCGAGCCGCCTAATGCCTATTATGAATTTGAACGCATATACACCGCAGAGCAGTGGGCTAAAAAGCAGCGTTGGCTTGTAAATTACTTAACCGAGCATCAGCCTGATGTGATTGGCTTTCAAGAAGTATTTAGTATTAAGTCGCTTAAAGAATTAGTTAAAGAGCAAGGTTATGCGTACTTTGCCGTGGTAGATGAGCCCCAGGTAATCGACGACTTTATTTACAAACGCCCTGTAGTAGCGCTTGCTGCTAAATATCCCATCGTTGAAGTGGCGAGTGTTGAGCATGACCATGAGCTTGCTAAAACCCTTGGCTTAACTGAGGATTTTACATTTAGCCGAAAGGTGCTTAGAGCTACAATAACCTTACCGCATATCGGCAATACCGATTGCTATGTGGTGCATTTTAAGTCTAAGCGCTCAATGATAGAGCTCGATGAGCAAAACCAAGATCTAACACCCGAAAAAAACATTATCGAGCTATTAAAAGCCGATATAGCAGGGAGTTGGGGCTCAACAATTCAGCGCGGCAGTGAGGCTACATTGCTGATGATAGACATCATTGCACGCCGCGAATCTGCACAAAACCCAATGGTTTTAATGGGCGATTTTAATAACAACTTAGCCGATGGTGTATTAAGCCATTTGTTAACTAATACGCTGCGTTTTGCCCCGACGTTTGACAGTAAAACTTACCTTGCAAAATATTGCCTTAACGACGCATGGCAGTTATTTACAAGGTCGCAATTAAATTCGGCTAATCAAAATAATGAAAATACAGTAGATTTAAAGCGAAAGCCTACCCATTATATTGGCGCGAGCAGCTCAGTGCTTGACTACATTTTGCTATCTTGCGAGTTTGACTCAAGTTACGACGACAGCTTTTTTGAAGTGAGCCAGTACCATACTTACGATCGTCATTTAATTAACCCTGAATTTGAGCGTGATGATTTAAGCACCGATCATGGCGTGGTATTGATTAGCTTAGCATTAAGGTCGTAACGGGTTTTGTTACTAAAAATTACAAGCTAATCTGCCGCTGACATAATTAATATTAAGGCGCTCAGTAGGTGCCTTGATGTTATCCCTTTCTTTTATCCTGCTGTTTTAAAAAATCACTAGGGGCTGTTGATCTTTGTAGTACATATATCAATCAGCCCACATTGGTAGCCACATCATAGTAAATGCTAAAGCGAGCATTGAATGATAATTTCGTTCAAGCTTTTCATACCGCGTGGCT